>OQVT01000127.1_pt1 | contig 31834 bp, 14 predicted proteins | sample 1691561 | NCBI WGS metagenome assembly OQVT01 (sample SAMN03418260, study PRJEB22391) | human gut metagenome | biome: human-gut; feature: organic feature; material: feces | host: Homo sapiens | place: Tanzania | collected 2013-01 | reverse complement strand
CCGAAGCTCCGAGTATCAGTACGGACATCGGGGTGGGCGCCACAAGTTCAACGTAGCTATAGAGCTGTCGCGACGCCTCACTCTTTCCTTCTATGTAGCGTGGCGCGGTTTCCGGATTTTGAGTTTTGAGTTTTGAATTTTGAGTTTTGGGCGTTGGATTTACTTGCTGAGCATTCTGATCCATCGCATCGTTGATCTTCTGCAACAGGATGTCGGGCTGCACGGGCTTGGCAATATAGTCTGCTGCTCCCGACTTCATGGCAAGTACAGCGTTCTGCACTTCAGCGTAATTGGTCATTACGATGAATGGGGCATAGATGTTGTGTTCGTGCATCCATGCGAGCAGGCGCAGTCCGTCATGGTCGGGCAGACGCAGGTCTGAGAGCACAAGGTCAACTTCACCGTTAGGCGAGAGCAGTTTCACGGCTGCTCCCACCGACGTGGCCTTGTCCACCTCGAATCCCTTCTTGCGCAACCAAGTCTGTAGCATTGTGCCAAAAGCAATGTCGTCTTCTACTATTAATATATGTGGCATATCTCAATATATAGTGTATCCTTAATATCTTCTACGAAGCAGAAATCTTCTGCAAAGTTATAGGTTTTTTATTTGTTTGAGCCTTTCTACGAGCTGAATTGTCAGTTTCTCACGCTCTTTTTCTTCTGTTTCGCCGATATGTTCGGGCGTAAGGGGCGTCAGCCAACTGTTCTTTCCCGGCTGTATCATCTCCAGCAGAGGCATAGCCTTGTGTGCTGCTTTGGCTATCTGGTCTGCGTCGGAAGCGTCTTTCAGCATGTCGAGATATTCATCTATCGACTTGTGTATGTCGTCGATAATCTGTCGTTCGGCTTCCGGGTCGCCGTCGGTGAAGGGCAGTAGGGCAGAGCGTAGGCTGTCGGTTTCCGTGGCGGTGCTTTCCGCTTTCACCTTTACTATAATGCCGGTAAGCTGACAGATGGTTGCGGCGAGAGTCTGCACGTTGAACGGCTTGAACAGGCAGGCGTCAAAACCGTCCTTGCGAAGCTGAGGCATTATGCTTTGTTCGTGGGCGGTCATTGCCACGAACGTTGCTGTCATGTTGCTGCGTATGCGTCGCATGATTTCACTACCGTTCATCTCCGGCATCTCTATGTCCGTGAAGACAATACGTGGCTTAATCTCGTTGGCGAGACGTATGGCTTCGTTGGCATGTGTGGTGGTGACGACGTTGAGGCTTATGCCTTCCATTCGTGAGAACATCTCAGTGAGCAACTGCTGCTGCAGCTTGTCGTCATCCACGATAAGCACGAATATCTCCTTTGCTTCATGGGATACGGTGGCGGCTTCCTCAAATTTATTATTATCTATCTTGGCTGTAGCTATTACGGGTGCGCTATTGGCAAGCACTTCCACAGGAATAACAACCTTAAACTTCGATCCGCTGCCCTTGCGCGAACTTACGTTGATGGTTCCGCCGAGCATCTGCACTATCTCGCGTGTTATGGACAGTCCCAGACCTACGCCCTCCTTGCCTTGTGCGCCGGACAGACGGGTGAATGCAAGGAAGATGCGTTGCTGTTCTTCCGGCGTCATTCCGCATCCTGTGTCCTCCACGCTGATGGTCAACCGTGCGTTTGCCACGACCACGGTTACGGTCACTTCGCCCTTGTCGGTGTATTTAATGGCGTTACTCACAAGATTGTTTACCACCTGCTTTATGCGGAACGCATCCGAACGACACATCATCGTGTCCTCCACGCGTATGTCCGCCGTCAGACGCAGATGCTTCGCCATGGCTTGCGGCTGCATGCCGTCCGTACACTCGCGCACAAGCGAAGCCGGCGCAAAGCTCACCTCATGCAGTTCCGCCTTGCCGCTCTCCAGCTGGTGATAGTCCAGCAGGGCGGAGACGAGCTGTAGCAGATGCTTTGACGATCCGGCAATGCTCTGCAGATAACCCACCGCTTTGGGGCGGTCAACGTATTCGCTGAGCAGGTCGATGAATCCGGCTATTGACGCAGCCGGAGCCTTGATGTCGTGCGTGATGGTCAGCAGCAGACGTTCGCGCTGTTGCATTATACGTTCTGTTTCAGCTTTCGCCTCAAGGATGCGGTTGCGGTCGCGACGTTCCCGGCGTATGTCTCGCAGGATGTAGACCACGAGAATGGCTGCCGAGAGAATGGCGAGCAGTCCGAGTCCGACTATCCTGATGATCATAGCCCGTCGTGAACTGATGGCTTTGTTGATGGTCTTGAGCAGGGCGTTGTGCTCGTCGGTCTGGATGTCCTCAAGCAGTTGCTCCGTGCGCCACGCCAGCTGGATGCTCACCAGCTGCAGTTGGTTGTTGCGGTTGGCTATTATTTCCTGTCGTTGTCCGCGAGCCCGTTGTTCGTCATGATGGATTTCTGCGAGGGCATTAGCCACGGAGTTGGCGATGTTTAGTCTGTGATTGACGGTGTCGGTGGGCTGTTTATATATGTGCGTCATGCCCACGGTGTCAGAGTGTTGGCGTCGGAAAGCGTCGCCCAACCGTCTGAAGAAGCCGCGTCTGCTCTTCACTATCTCGTACACCGTCTCGTGCTGTTCGCGTCGTTCTTCCGTCTTTGGATTGATTACCACGGAGTCTATTCCGCTATGCAGTGCCCGCAACTTATTTGAGAAGTAGATGTCGCGGCTGTCCTTGCCCAGTTCTGCCATTACGAGCAGCGTGTTCTCGCGTTTGCATTTTAGAAGGTCCACGAGCGAGTCGAGTCGCTGCTGCTTCATGCTGTCAGAGAGCAAGGGGCGCAGTTGGCGTGCCTTGTCCATGGAGTTGTTGATGGCGTGGCTGAACCGTTGCCATTCACCGGCGTCGCCGAGCAGTATGGAGCGTTCGGCATTGCCCGTCTCAAGCATCGAATAGACAAGCGAGTCCACGATGTCGCGGCGTGCCAAAAGCCTTTCTGAGGCGCGGTTGACGGCTGTCAATGATCGGGTGTTGTCATAAACCATCCATGTGGCTGACAACAACACAATGGCAAGAAGCCCATAACCGACAAGTATCTTTATACGAGTGCTGAACATGTATTACTTTTTTTTACTATCATATTCCTATTCTTATATACATATATATAACGTAGATTGCAGTTTTTTATTTTATGCACGAAAAAAGCCTGTATCTCTTGCTCTCGCAAGACGATACAGGCTGAAGCGGCTTGGGGTATTTGGCAATTATGTCAGGAAATGGATATGAATGTGTTCCTGTTATTATGCCACGTCAGGAGTGACGTCAGACTTTGTGGTGTCCACCTCTGTTGAGTCAGAGAACATCATCATTGCTGTGTCGTCTGATCCTGCTGCGCTTACAGTTGAGTCCTCAGTTTGTGCTGGTGTCTCAGCCGGAGTTTCAGCGGGCTGCTCAGCTGGCTGTTCTGCCGGTGCCACTGTGTCCACTGTGGTTGTGTCCTGTGGAAGGGCGGTGCTGAGACTTGACATTGAGTTGTTAGCGAATACGTTGCTTACTGATACCATTACGATAGCTGCGATAGCTGCAAAAAATAACTTCTTCATATCCTTCAAATTTTTAAACTGTTTATAATGTTCTTGTTCTCTCGTTGAACTTCGCTTCGGCTTTTTCTTTGTCCTTCCTCAGGATTGACTTCTCCGTTGTTCGGGATTTCTTCTCCGTCTTTTGAATCATCTTCTCCGTCGTTCCGTTTTCTTCGTCCGTCGTTCAGACTGATTTCTCTGTTGTCGGAATTTCTTGTCCGTCCTTCGAATTATCTTCTCCGTCGTCAGGATTTCTTGTCCGTTGCGTCGTTCGCTAATTATATTGCAATGGCCGTGCCAAAAACAGACGTAAAATCGTAAGATGTTGATAATCAGAGAGTATTGCAGAATAACGATTTTTTCCACAATGTGTGGAAGTGTGGAAAAATGTGGAACAGGTGTAGACCTATTCCACACCATAGTGTGTAATGTGGTGTCTAAAGCCACACAAAGTTCACTCTCCTTTATAAACAAGTTCAACTCTTCAAATAGAAAAATCCAAGCAAGTCCTAATGACCGATATGGGTTAAAAAAAACGGGCTTTTTCGTTACATTTTGCGCTTTTTGTAACCAACAGGCAGGTCGGAGAAGCGGCAAAGCTACCGCAGAATGCTTAAATTTGCCAAAGCATATTCTTAAGATAGAAGAAATATTCTTTAGATAGAAGAAATATTCTTTAGATAGGAGACAGGCACATCCTTTTATATGTAAGATAGACATATCCTTTTATATATAAGACAGGCATATATATAAGACAGGCATATATATAGGAGATAGATATATCCTTTTAGATAGGAGATAGACACATCTTTATAGATATAAGATAGGCATATCCTTTTTATTAACCTAAATTATGTGAGTTATGAAAAAGCTATTAACCCATTACATTATGGTCGTCATTGCCCTTTGCTGGCTTGTTCCCAGGCAAGCTTCGGCAGAAGAATGGACCGACGGCTATATCACCTACGCCACGCTGTCTACCAGTCAGGTGGCAGTGGTAGGCATCAACATTCCTGATTACTCCAGTGATTTGCCCGACAGTATCAACATCGAGATTCCAAGCACTCTCGGGCTGTTCATGGTCACTACCATTGGCCGTGACGTAGGAGTTCCAGTAATAAATTCCAACAACCATACCACTAAGGTGCGAATAGTGTTTCCCGGCACGATACAGAAATCTTATGCGCAGGCCTTCAGCAACACGACAAACAACATCAGCATCGAGTTCAAGGCGAACAATTATCTGGAATCGTTGCCGAAGCTTATGTTTGATAATGCGAAGTTAGACCAGCTCATCCTTCCCAAAGGAAAATGGACCAAGATTCCAGATTATTTCGCTGCCAATTCCCAAATCAAGACCGTGGTGCTACCCGACAACGTGCGCGAGATCGGCGAATACGCCTTCGCCCAGCCAGAAGAAGAGCATCCATGGATTTTCACAGAATTCAGGTTCAACAAAGGCTTGCAGAAAATCGGTGCGTACGCATTCAGCAACACCAGCCCCCGCACATCCTATCGCAATACCGACAACGCCTACGAGTTAAGGCTGCCCAACAGCATCACGGAGATAGGAGAAAGCTCCTTCGAAGGAATGTCAGGCATCTATTCCCTCTTCATCCCCGGTTCTATCAAGAAAATTCCGCGCCGTGCCTTTGCCAGATGGACCACAGCCCGCTACCTGACCATTGACGAGGGAGTGGAGCGCATAGAAGACGAAGCCTTCTATCAGAACGGCGAACGGCGGTCTACCCTCTACGGCACCTCAATCACAGGTGTTTATAACTACAGTCTGCCAGCCTCAGTAGGCTATGTCGGCAAGAATGCCTTTGCAAAAGCCATGCAGCTGCAGGCCATCCAGATTCCACGCTCCACGCCGCCGGCAACGGGCGGAGCGGTGACCGATGACTATTCCGGCGTATATCTCTCTGTGCCCAAAACCGCATACTGCCTATATGCAGAAGATTCAAACTGGAACAAGTATAAGCTCACGATGTGGAAAGACAACGCATCGCGCATTATCATATTCAAGAATATCAAAGACGGCGGCGACGTGAAGGGCGAAGCTTTCTGTCCGCGAGGCGAAGCAACCATCGTAAGCGCCACTCCCGCAGCAGGATACAAGTTCGTGGGCTGGCTCCGCGACGGCATAGTGGCGTCGGCAGAGCGCGAGTTCCGATTTACGGCAGACGGCGAGAATATTCAGCTCACGGCAATATTCGAGCCCACGGGCGGCAGCGTGTCGTCAAAGCCCGACGAGTTGTATGCCCGTATCGACTACAAGCCGGGAACAAACTATATCTTCCTCGATGACATCTCGCTGCGCAATGGCACCGAATATGCCGACGACTGGGATTTCGACCTTGATGTGGCATACAACGACATTTTCCGTTTCGATGCAGCGTATGTCAGGGCAGAATTCATCCATGCCCATCCCGACAAGTACCCCACGCAGACCATGACGTTTATCGGAGATGGCTGGCCGCTGGAGAAGGTTGTCAACAGATGGTGTTTCAGAACTGATTCATATCTGAGACTTCCAGTAGACAAGGCATTCATCCTGAAGAGCGAATACGACTCAAAGGGAAATCACGTGCCGAGCTGCACCATGAAGATGTATCTGCCCATCATCAACAAGAAGACCTCCCAGCGCGACACGCTCGTGTATACCGCCGACGTGTATATGAAAGACTACATCAGCAAGCCCGAGATATCCCGCGGCTTCAACCACGACTATCAAGGTGATTTCAAGGGCCTTAGCGTATATCAGAACAATTATCAGGTCATGACAAATGTGTCGGGCCTTGACACTAAAAAAGGATTTGACGTGGAGCTGAACGTCACCCGCCGCAACAACAATGTTGAAAACAGCAAGTTTGAAACCGTTGACACCTACAATGTGAGCTACGGTCCGGGCGAATTGACTCCAGACAGCAAGATCTTCGACGAGTCGGGAGAGAACCCCGGTATCGAACTCGACCTTAACACCCGCTATGCGTCAGCATCCCAGATGATGTATGGCACACTGGCAAAAGACTACAACTATATGTTCACCCTGCGCGCCAGAAACTATGATGACAACGGCAAACCGGGACAGTGGGTCCAGCAGACATCCGGTATCTCCGGCAAATACGCCAATCCGGATGATATAGATATATATCTGGGCTATTCGGATGGCAGTATCACATACGACGGCAAGTCGGCCTTCAGCAACAAAAAGGGAGTAGAGAAATATTTAAAAGACAATTCCGGCAAAAGCTACATCCTTGACGCATACACCGTAAATGTGCGCGTCTACAAATATCCCACATGGTGGGGCAAGTGTGAAGTGGCGGTGGAAAACCCCGATGAACCAGGTTCGCCCACGGTGATAAGAAGTTTCAGCAAAGTGGCAGACAATTCTTCCAGCGAATACGGTGTTCCGCTTTTGTTCCCAGCCGACGGAGCCACCCATTCGTTCTATGTGCGCTGGCCCGAAGTGGGACTGGAAAAGGAGATGACCTTCACCGATTGCACTCCCGATGACTTCCCCCGCTATGCCTTCAAGCTGAATCTCATAGGAGGCGGTGCGCAGAACATCAAAGACCTCTATATGGTATACAAGACCGCTGACGGCGAAATCAACGGAAAGCTCATAAAACATGCCGATTGGTTCGACACAAAGTGGGACTACATCCGTGCACAGACCGTCATGCTCAACGAGAAGCGTGTGATCACCCGCATCATCAGTCTCACCGACTCCGTGCCCGAAGGTACCGCTCACTCGGTAATCCTGCCAGCCTCGCTCGACAACGTGAAGCCGATGAGCTCATCGTTATTAGTTGGAAAGAAAGTGACCGAAAGGACAACCTCATCGCTCTGCAACACGATGAACCTCTACGGATTCACCGACCTGTATTTCAAGCTCGTAGATGCCTCTACGGGAAAACAGATAAAGAGCGGAATAACGTTGGAAAACTCATATTCCTATGCAGTGCAGCCGGACGGTACGGTGAAACTGCAACTGTATAACGACCAATCAGGCAGTTCCATTTCCGACCATTCAGGACTGAAGCCCATTATCAATGCCGACGGATACGTGCCCTATTTCTTCGGCACAGAATTCAAGGTGGACGGCCATACCATCAGCGCCGACGGATATCTGGGCTATGCCGATGCCGACAACAAGGTGACCATCACCATCCCTATGCGCCGCCGCATTGCCAAACGCCCGTTTGATGTGGTGAGCCTGTGCTATCGCACGCCGGGCATCGAAGAGCCTAAGGACGTATACACAGAAAAGGAATTCGACCAGATAGAGTGGACCTCAGCCAGCTATGTGGGAGCAAACAGCCGTATAGCCTACGAAGGCGGATTCAGACCCGCCCTTGAGCACCGTCTCTTTGACGATACCAAGGAAAATGTAGAGCAGCCTACGTTAAGACTCACGATAGTATATTATGACACGGACTATAAGTGGGTGGCACACGAAAATGACAGGGACAATAGGTATGGTCCTGCCTCTTATCTGACACTAAGGAATGAAAGCGGCACAAAGAAGAAAATCTACCCGGCAAACTGGTTCTCCGACCGTGGAGACTCTGATCCAGGACCCATCTGGGACGAGAAGGAAGGAATAAAATATTCTACCGACTACAACGCCAATTATACTTTCACCCACAATACTGGATATAAATACACCTACATCACATACGACCTGAAGCCCCAAAGCTTCGTGAAGCCGGAGACGGAAGAAAAGGTGTATGTGTCGCTTAAGTCAGGCGATGAAATCGCTCTCGGCTATTTCAAGAACCTCACCGAAGACGCCCTGTATATGTCTAAATATGCCGAGACAGAGGCACCAGTGGGGCAGGAGCATGTGAGCGACATGTGTTCCGGCGAAGACCTGGAGCGATTCAACGACGCATTCGACAAATTCAAGGTCGATATGCCCGACGACAGAAACGCATACGGCGTCGATGATTATGAGATAGAACTGCCTACTGACGTGGTGCTGCCGTTCAATGTCGGTGTGCAGAAGTTGAACAACAGCTATGTGGTCCGCGGCGTGATGTCGTGGAACTTCCTGCCTGGCGGACAGGCCATGGACATGATAGACAAGGCAAGTTTCCTTGCCGACATGGACAACGTGTTCTACAACATCCAGCGCGCCGTAACCCACGACAAGACAGAGTATGCACGAGAAGACCGTGCGTTGGGCTTCCCCACGGCATTCGTAGGTCTGCGCGGATGGCTCGAAGGCCGCTTCGTGAAAGACGCCTCCGGCCATTACGTGCCGAGAGCGTCGGGCATCGGCATCAAGACCGAGGCATCGGGCTTTGTGCGCACAGGACTGAACACTCCGCTGTTCAAGGCAGAGATGTCACTGTCGGGCGAGACGAGCACATACGTAGCACTGGAATATCCCGACGAAGCCGACTACCAGTGGGGCGTGAAGACCAATGCCAACTTCATGCACGATGTGGTTCAGCACACCACCGTCTCGTTGGGCACATCGTTCAACATCGGAGCAGGCATCGACATCTATATCGCCCGTGCCATCTGCGGTGTGAAGGGTTCGCTCTCGGCATCGTTCGATTCAGAGATACGCTACAAGCCATATCTCAAGGGAGCACGCAAGCTGTACAACGACCCGAATGTGACAGACAAGCCCGACTACATACCGTCGTCATACACCTATTCAGGCAGCAGGATGAAAGTGGCTGGCGACCTGAAGGCGTATGCAGAAGCCAAGTTCCTGTTCTGGAAAGCAAGATACGAACACCGCATAGCCTCGTTTGACAAGACATGGTATGACCCCGACGACATGACTAATCCGCTGAAGAAGCGCGACTCTCAGGATGACGCCAAGACGGTCACCACTCTCCGGAGTTCGGTGTATAAGCCGCTGAAGCTCTCGGCAGCGCCCGAAAACACCAAGATACTGCTAAGCGACGTTGACACCTATGCCGAGCCCCGATACATGTTCGGCGGCACCGACATGGCATACTATAAGATAAATGCAGCCGACATGACCGACTCCCACATGCTCTTCATGAGCGGCAAGCTCTTCAATTCGGGCATCGGCGAACCGATCGTTACGGCAGACGTGAGCAGCACCGACGACAAGGGCATCATGGCATACGAAGTGTCTACCGCACCTGAAGACAAGATCAATGACGCCGACGAATCGCCAAAATACGTGGGCATCAAGGCATCCGTCTACAACGGCACGTCATGGTCTGCACCAACGATGCTGAGCGGAGCCGACCTTGCCAACTACACTCCGCGCACGGCAATCGACGAATCGGGACGTGCTGCAGTGGCATGGAAAGGCGGCGAGTTCAAGGCGTCAGGATATATGGAGAAGACGGGCGGCGTGGAAGGCAACCTGTATCTCAAGCAGTTTGACGGAACGAAGTGGGGCGACGCCATCACCGTTACCCCTACCAAGGCGGGAGCCTCGATAGGCGACTACTCTATGGCAATGCTCGGCGGCAAACCGTATATGCTCGCCACGCTCGGCACTACGGAATATGACTACAGCGAGGGCGATGTGCCCAAATACACGCTCGCCTCTATGGGTTATGACAGTGGAGGCAACCTCCGGTTTGTGGTAAACAACGATATGTTGGCAACCAATCCTCAGCTCGTGAACTTCTCAGGACGACTCTTCGGAGCGGCACTCGTTGATGAAACCGACAAGAACAGCAGCAGTGACGAGGAGACCAAATTCGACATCCATCTCTATTCGCTTGCCGACGACGGAATGGTCAGCGACCTGGGCGCCCTGGGCTTGAGAAACAGAAACATCGACGACTTCAGACTCATCAAGTCTGACAAGGCGATGGCTCTGGTATGGAGAGAATCCACCCAACTGCTCGATGAGAAGAACGACATGCTGAACATCACTCCGGGCGTTTACGGAGCATTGATACGTTCCGCGAAGAACGACAAGGGACAGACCACATACTTCATCTCCTGTCCGCAGCTTATCGCAAAGTCGGAAGGCGGTCTCGACATCTCCTTCTACGACGCTTATCTGCCCGACGAGAGCAGCATAACCGGTGCGGTGACATTCTACGACAGTGAGACCGGAGGTGCAAACGTTGTTGAGGGCACCAACTATTTCGACAACGACTTCACGATACGCCATGCCGGTATCGACACCCAGGTGGAACGCGGCACCGACTTCGGCTACTATGCCGTTGTGTTCAATGAGGGCAAGGACGTGATAGACTATGTTGACATGAAACTTGGCGACGAATCGGTGACCAAGACATTCAACGTGAGCATCTATCCTGGCCACAGCGAGGTGCTGAGCGACCTGGCATTGTATACCCCGCAGCTCGAGAATGGCGTGGTGCCTGTCATCACTCCTCACTTCAACGCCTCCGGACTCCAGACACGCTCCTATGAGCAGGCACGTGTGGCCACGCTCGGCGCCAGGAAGCAGAACCGCCGCCGTCCACGCATGAAGGCGGCACAGGCTGCGCCGGCAATACAGCTGCAGACCGTAGACATGAAGATGACTCCTCTGAGCACATTCATCGAAGGCGGCGACAATTACTATGTGGCATCTGCCGACACCGTGATCAATGTGGGCGATGATGTAAAGGACTTGGGCGAGGCAATGCCTGACAAGTACACCGTAGTGCTGCTCAACGTGATGAACGAGTCGCCGGTAAGTCTGAAACCCGACTACCGCACCCACATCGCGCTCTATCACGACATCAATGGCCAGAAGCCTTACGAATATGCCAACGAAACACAGATTTCGGCTGCTGAATTTGCAGAGCAGGGCAATTCGGCAGTGGCTTGCCTCCTTGTGGGCAAGGTGCCGGAGTCGGTGATGCTCTATGCAGTAGCCTACACGCTGGATGGTTTCGGCAACGTGGTGAACGACCAGAATCTCAACAACAATGCCTCTGCGGTGTATCTTGAGAAGAATGATCTGCAGGTGGTTCCGAACGGAGTGGAAGAAGTGGTTGCCGACGACGACAGCGAACAGAAGAAGTTCACCGTGAGCTGCAACGATTATGGAGCAACGGTAGAAGGTCTTCAGAAGGGTCAGACCCTCAGGGTGTATGACATGAGAGGTGCTCTGCAGCATCTCTACAAGGTGGAATCAGAAGGCAGTCATACCGTGAGACTCAAGGGTCGCGGCATATACATCTTCTCCACCAAGAACCAGTCAGAGAAGATAGCATTCTGATAACCCACAAAGACATCTGAAATAATACCTGAATCAGGGCTGGCACTTCCCACGAGGTGTCAGCCCTTTTATCTATTTGAGCCTTGGCTTGCTGTATCAAAACAAACAAAATACAAGGAAAAACCTGACAAAAAGTCTCTAAACATTATGTTTCTATAGGGCTTTTGTTGCAAATTCACGAATTTGAAACGGCACGACTTGCAGATTTCTTGTCGTTTCGAATCAATTTCCTACCTTTGCGATGTGAAACAATTGAACGGATAATCAATCATCGGCAATTAATAGAGATAATCAGGAATTGATAGAAACATAAATAATAACTTGCCAAATGATTCCATCCGGCTGCAACGTGAGCAAGGATGGGTCTGGGTGAAAATAAATTTTACGCTTATGAAAAAGACATTATCTACACTGTGCATCGCGCTTGCCGCATTCGCGGTAACGGCAAACGGTCAGGAAATATCAACGGTATCCGGCAAGATACGTTGTGGCAACCGTTCAGAACTGCTCCTGCCGCCAGGTAATTTCACTATGCGCGACTACGGATATATGAGAAGCTTCACTCCGGTGAACGTGCGCAAGGCCGACGCCACTGCCGAGACCGCAAAGCTGACGCTGAAGGTGACCAGCAACCGCTCTCCAGACCAGGCAATCGTGATTGGCAAAGACTTCATGCAGGCAGTAGAGTTCAGCGCCAAGACCGGTTCCATAAATCTGCCTAAGGGCACCTACGACCTCTATCTGGAGTTCGGCGGCAAGACTTCATACTATGTGTTCAGGGAGAACGTTGAAGTGAACGGCGACATGGAACTCAGCATTGACCAGTCGGAGGCAAACATCCCTATCGAAACATATTATTATGACGAGAACGGCAACGAGCTCCACGCTGTGGTGAAAGACAAGGGAGAAGTGGTGGAAGAAGCCACTTGCGACGACATCGTGAAACTCTTCTCTTTCGTAAACAAAGACTATGGCTACGTTTCGTTCGTGATGCACTGGGGCTACTTCCCCAAGGGCTGGCGCATGAACTGCTACGTGAACAAGCTCTCCGACAGATACTATTTCGCCGAGGCCGGCACGTATGTGAAGGGACCCCACAACTATGCCTACAAGACCATCATCAATGACTTCGAGAACGACAACATCCACAAGTCTGTTCCTGCCAACCTCAAGAGGATGGAGACCGGCTTCAGCGTTTCTCCATCAATGAAGGGCGACAAGTATGTCAATATGCCAGGTGTGGAAACAGCGTTTATCGTAGACGGTGCTACATTGGGCGACACACGTATGTGGGGTCTGCCTGATCCTGCCGACAACGGCAAGGTGGTTACCTATATCGACTGCCCTGCGTCTACACCAGGAATCAGACACCAGATGGATATGGGAGTGCGCCCTGTAGTGACAGATGCCTATGAGATGAAGAAAGACTATGACGGATATGAATATGAAGAATTCTCATTCCTGGTGGCGCCATTGGTTACTGGCAACGCTAACGAGGAACTCAAGTATAACGTTTCTTGCTACGACCTCAACTATCTCTTCAATGTGCCAGAGGGTAGTATAAGCTATGTCGTTTATCCAGGTCATCCTGAATTCTCTTATACCACTGCCGACGGCAATGCTCCATTCGGCGAAAGCGTTCCGGTGTTGTCATACCGCTCGGTGCAGATGCTGGAAGACAATGCTCTCTATCCTTACGACCAGGTGCGCTACATGGGCCGCTACGGTGAGATGCGCGAGACCGATGCTATAAAGGCTGACTTCCAGAGCGAGGTGACCGAAAACGGCATCTTCGTGAAGGTGACAAACGACAACGTTGAGATTGACGGCATGAAGGGCAAGAACTACGCTGAGGTGCACTACGACCTGAAGAAGGAAGATACCACAGCTCCTACATTCCAGATGCTCCAGTTCAAAGACGCTGCAGGCAATATCTGCGACCGCTTCGACAATATGCAGGGTGCCAAGATGCAGATGGCTGGAGGTGACTTCTCTTATGTAGACAACCTCAATCCTCCATACGTTGGCCACTTCAAACACACCGATCCGGCAAGCGTGAAAGCATACTATGCACCTCACGGAACGGATACATGGACCGAGCTCACCGTCAGCGAAGACAAGTCAAAGCTCTTCCTCCCGGCATTCGGAAACTTCTATGAGGCAGACCTCAGCTCTGTGAAGGCTGATGCGGCAAATGCATGGTACGACGTGCGTCTTGAAATCGCCGACGCATCAGGCAACTACCAGAAGCAGACCATCGCTCCGGCATTTATGCTGAACAACACCAACTCTATCCAGCAGGTGGCTTCCGACGGCAAGGGTGCCCTCGTGATGAGCGGCAAGACAGTGAGACTCGCCGACGGCAAGGCAGCCAAGATCACCGTACGCTCTATCGACGGCCGCACAATGCAGAGCGCTTATACCAACGCCATCGACCTCAGCAACATGGGTACAGGAATGTATATCGTGACTGCACAGACCGACAACGGCACGGTTTCAGCCAAGGTAGCTCTCTGATGGTAGGAATCATACAGACAGACTGATAGATCATAATCATACAGACTGATTTATAGATTATAATAATACAGGCTGACTGACAGACAAGCGGGTGGGGCGACATTCTATTACCAATTTCATTACCTTACTTACTTTTCCGCCAACTTGTCTGAAAGTCGGCACATCAACAGCAGGCAGCAGTGATGAAGAGTTTTCTTCCACTGCTGCCTGAACTGTTTTTTTATGCTGCCTGAACTGTTTTTTATCCCAAATCGGTCATTGGAACTTGTCTGGATTTTGCTTTTTCAGAATAGCGGATCCCTGTCCGTCCAATTTGATGTTTTGGTCACAGTTTGGGGTACGAAAGTTGCCCACTTGGGGCACGCTGCTTGCCCCAAGTGAGAAAGCTGCTTACCCCACATGGGCACGCTGCTTGCCCAATTCCTGTAGTTTTTGTTAACCCTGCCAATGATTATGGCTTGGCAATTTTCAAAGCAAGGAACAACAGCCAGAGGAGTGTCAGTCTTGTGTAGCTTGCAATGGTTTTTTCATGCAACAATAGTTTTCTTTAGGTAATTTTTCGGCCAACTGAGGAAACGAAATACGGCCAACTGAGGAAACGTGTGTTCATAAAGCCGTTTTTGTAAGTATGATTCCAACGCGATACCACCCCCGACATACAATGCTATAATGCCTCCCGATACATTTTTCCGACATATATAGCGCTGATATATCCTTTTTTTCATACATTTGCACGGGCAATCCGCCCATACATTATTCTATGAAGCATAAAATACTATCAGCATTGATACTCCTGTGCTCTTCTCTCCATACCCTTTGGGCGCAGAAGAGTCTCATAAACTATGAGGACAGCCTCTTCAGCATCGACGACGTGGTGTGTGTGGGGGAGCGTCCCCACTATCTCACACCCAGCCAGACCATCTCGGGACCTACGCTGCAGAACCTTTCCACCACTTCTGTTGCCGACGCACTGAAATATTTCTCAGGCGTGCAGATAAAGGATTTCGGCGGACTGGGCGGACTGAAGACTGTAAACGTGCGCTCGCTCGGGTCGCAGCACGTGGGGGTGTATCTCGACGGCATCCGCATCACCAACGCACAGAACGGACAGGTGGACCTGGGCAGATATTCACTCTCCAACATGGAGTCGGTGTCGCTATACAACGCCAACAAGAACGAGCGCCTGCAGTCGGCAACCGAATATGCCTCGGCTGCCACAGTGTATATGCAGACCAGGAAACCCGACCGCACCACGCTGACCGCCGAATACGGCACGGGGTCGTTCGGACTGAACAAGGTGAAGGGGTATTTCTCGCTGAAAGACCGCCTCTTCGTGGATGCCGAATATCAGCATACCGACGGAAACTACAAATTCCGCTTCCGCTCCCTCTCTGAAGACACCATCGGCAAGCGCCACAATTCAGACATCCGTTTCTACAGGCTCGAGGCGGCTGGATTCTACAAGGGGCTCGCCACCCACGTGTATTACTACAACTCGGAGCGCGGACTGCCCGGCCCCGTGATACGACGGCTCACCGATCAGTGGGACTCCACAGACCGGCAGTGGGACCAGAACTTCTTCGTGCAGTCGTCATACAAGAAGATGTGGGAGAACTTCGGACTGCGCACCAACCTGAAATACTCGTTCGACTATCTGCACTATCTGCAGGACCCATCTACCAACGCCGCCGCCATCTACTGCAACAACCACTACACGCAGCAGAGCGTCTACGCCTCTGTGGCAGGGTCGTACAACATGAAATACCTGTCGCTCACGGCGAGCACCGACATCACATGGAGCGACCTCAATACCGACGTGTATAAGTCGAGCTACGTGTACCGCCTCGACTCCAAGAGTCTACTCTCTGCCATTCTCTCGTATAGAGGACTGGAGGTGAACCTCGCTATGCTCTACACCCACATACAAGACCACACCCGCGGCAACGCCTCGCCGCTAAGGAAGCTCACACCGATGTTCCTCGCCTCTTACAAGAACGGGCCGTGGGTGGTGAGAGCCTTCAACAAGCGCATCTTCCGTGCCCCCACGCTCAACGACCTATACTACACCCTCACGGGCAGCACCGACCTGAAGCCGGAATACACCACGCAGTGGGATGCCGGAGTGGACTATCGCGGCAGACATCTACACTTTGCCATCGACGGATACTACAACGAGATAGAAGACAAGATAGTGGCGATACCGATGAAATGCCAGTTCAGATGGTCGATGGTGAACTTCGGCATGGTGAAGTCGCTCGGACTGTCGCTATCCGGAGGATACAGCAATGAATGGGGAAAATTCTCACTTGCCACAAACGCCAACTACACCTGTCAGAGCGACCGCGACTACAGTATGCCCTCCGACCCGGAATACAAGCACTACGTGCCATACAGTCCGCTGCATTCCGGTTCGCTCATCATAGAACTCGGCTATGACTCATATTCGCTCTGCACCTCGTTCCTGTATACCGGCGAGCGCTTCGCCCTCATCTCAAACAATGCCGACGACCTGCTTGGCGACTGGTATACCGTGGACCTGAAGCTGAACAAGCGGTTCAGGCTGAAGAACGGCATGGTGGTGCAGGCTACAGTGGAATGCAACAATCTGACCGACTCGCACCACGAAGTGGTGAAGCGCTATCCCATGCCGGGACGGAACTGGAAGGCGACAGTGAAATTCGAACTCTGAGAAGTTCGCCAACTCTTGATGATATGAACAGACATTATATATATATACTGACGATAATGCTGACGGCAACTCTGCTCGCCGCCTGCTCACTGGAGCCGGCAGACAGCGAGCCACCCGTAGCGCCCACGCAGACAGACGACAGAATCGTGGTTCTCTGCCAGGGACTGTGGGGACTCGACAACTCCACGCTGAGCTATATCGACGGCGGAACGGTGACAAGCGGGTGGTTCAAGAAGAACAATCCCGGAATGCACCTCGGCGACACGGGCAACGACATACTGCAGGTGAACGACACGCTGATTGCCATATCGGTGAACTGGTCGAACATCATACAGTATATCTATCCCGACGGCAGGGCGATTGCCGCCACCGAAGACATACCAAACAACCGCCGCCTCGCCACCGACCGCCGCGGATATCTCTACTGCACCTCGTATGCCGACAACGGCTATGTGGCAAAGATTGACATCAGGACGAAGCAGATAGTAGACACCTGTCATGTGGGCTACGAGCCGGAGGGTGTGGCATACTATGACGGCAGGCTCTTCGTGGCAAACACCGGAGGATACGGCGGTCAGGCTGGTCATAAGTATGAGAGCACCGTCTCTGTGGTGGACGCCGCCACGATGCGCGAGATAAGGCGCATCGACACGGGGTGCATCAATCTCTTCGGCGATATGACGTGCTGCGGACAGTTTCTGTGTATCAATTCCGCCGGCGACAGTTATGACGTGGCACCAAAGACCGTGGTGATGAACATGGCGGACGAGGAGTTCCGGGTGTTTGATTTCCCTGCCACATACTCCTGTGCCTACGGCAATCGCTTCTATCTGATAGGCAGCAGCTTCTCGTATGTCACCGGCGACTACACCCTCACCACACACACCATCGACCTGCCCTCGCTTGACGTGGCAGACGGACTTGCCTCTTATGCCGCGGCAGCTCCGGAAATACTGAAGATGCAGGCGCCCTACGGCATTTTCATATCGCCATACTCGGCACACCTGTATGTCACCGATGCCCGGGGATATGCCACGAACGGCAGACTGTATGAATTCTCTCCCACAGGCGAGCTGATAGGGCGATACCCTCTGGAGGGGATAAATCCCGGCAAGTTGCTGTTTCTGAAGAAGTGAAGTGCTTGCTGAAACGGAAGCGGTGACTTGCAGAAATGTAAATCAGCGTTTATTGAAATAAAAGAATAAAAGAACTTAAAACCACACAGATTATGAAGAAGTTGTTATTGGCATTTGCATTATGCGCTATGACGGCAGTTGCCGGCGCACAGACTCAGAAAGTCAGCGTATTGGAATACTGTCCGGCACCGGGACAGTTTGTCAACGTACTGCCCGAAGTGGAAGATGGGATGACCCGCGAACAGGTATTGAAGGCTTGCGAGGAACAGTTGGCAAAGAAAGGCTATCTCGTACACCTCGGTTCTTTCGGCGGATACATCACCGTGAAGTTCGACCATCCCGTGGAGAACAAGACCGGTTCTGACCTTCTCATCACCGGCAATGCCATGTATGCCGCCGACGACCCCGTGTATGGCAAGGAGACGATAGGCGGAAGCATTGAACCGGGAATAGTATATGTGGGAGTGGGCGACAATGTGGAGACGGCGGAATGGTATGAACTCGCAGGTTCGGAATATTTCACCGACGAATACCGCAGGATGAGGCTCACTTACTATAGACCGACGGCTGAGGAGGGCGACCACGCACTGCCGGGGTCGATATATGATATGTATCTGAAATGCTCAGGACTGGTGACGGAAAAAAACAACTCATGTTGGGATTTCACGTACTATTTTCCTAAGCTCGCTGCCCACAAGCAGACCTACTGGCCTATGTGGGAGACTGCCGATGAGCTGACCTTCGAGGGCGGTCGCCTTCCGAATCCGGCCAAGAAATACGAGGTGGACGGCAGGGACTATTGGGTGCAATACCGCTATGCGGCTGACTCTTACGGATATGTGGACGCCTGTCCGGCTAACGACCCGAAATATTGTTCGTTCGACATCGACTGGGCTGTTGACAAGGATGGTCGTCCGGTGGCACTCGACCACATCGACTTCGTGCGCGTGGCAACCGGCGTGTTGCAGTTTTGCGGTCTGATCGGTGAGACGTCCACTGAAATAGACACCTTCCAGGACCTGCATCTCGTGCCCGGCTATGATGAAGCCCCTTATATCATCACGCCCCGTCCTAACCCCAACCAGCCCGTCGACGGCATCACCGCCCCTACATACAAGACCCGCCCCTCTGACACCTACTACAACCTCATGGGACAGAAAGTTGACCAGCTCGTCAGAGGCCAGATTTATATCCACAACGGCAAGAAAATGGTATTCTGACGATATCAATCTGCCAGGCAGGCGTAGTCCCATCGATCAGCCAGCCATGTGTCGTCAGTCTGTTAGCCTGCCATGTGTCGTCAGTCAATCGGCCAGTCAAGTGTAACTGTCCCTCCCCTTCGGGGGAGGCTAGGTGGGGGCTATTGTCAATAGTCGGAGTAACTTATTCCTTCCCTTGGGGAAGGTTAGGATGGGTTTGAGGTTAGGTGGGGGCTGGTGTCAATAGTCTGAGTAACTTATTCCTTCCCTTGGGGAAGATCAGGATGGGTTTGAGGTTAGGTGGGGGCTGGTGTCAATATTCAAGTTAAAAAACTGCTGTCTTAATTTCTGTTGACCCATGTTAAGAATATGCACAAAATGAGGGTTTTGTGCTGAAATGCTTGTGTATGTCAACAATTATTACTACTTTTGCATCCGAAATCAAGAAACGGCTTAACTGCTTACGTATTGATCAAGCAAGTTTTGCCACAGTATTTAACTGGTGTCCAGGGTCAACGTTTTTTTTCTCTTATGTTTAAAGTTGACACCGCGGGATTAATGTTCATATATTGTTCAGTGTATTGACCAGAGTTGTTGTTGTGCCCAGTCAATACGGCCCAGATGCCAAAAACAAAAGGTTATGAATTTTTCAACAAAGAGTAGGATTTTATTAGTAGTATTATTATTCATCTGTCTTCCTTTGGCAGCGCTTGCCGGAGGCGACGAACAAACGACAGCAGATTTCGACTGGGAACCCGTGATGGAAGCTGTGATACAGGTGGAGAGCGGAGGCAACCCGAATGCCAGAAGCGGCAATTCGTGCGGAGCAATGCAGATAACACCGATTTGCGTGGCACAGTGTAACATCATACTGAAGGCTCGCAAGAGCAAGAAGCGCTATTCGCTGAAAGACCGTTTCGATGTGGCTAAGTCGAAAGAGATGTTCCGACTCATACAGTCGTTCTACAATGTAGAGAACAACATCGAGAAGGCAATCCGATCATGGAACGGCGGTATGCGATACTCCATAAAGGGTACGCAGCGCTACTACGATAAGGTGATGTCATATCTCAACAAAAAGCAGTAGGCTGTCACACCAACCGGCAGGAGGTCAACCCCCTCTATGGCCAGACAAAACAACAAGAGTTTTGGCAAATTATAAATAAGCAAGTCGCCAAGTCACGACCAACCACGGTCACGGCTTGGCGCCTTTTCGTTTCTTCTCGACTGATTTGGGGGACGGTAGAAGCTGATGGAAATTTGCAATGCATTTCATTTTTCGTGGATAACCCTAAGAAATTTGCAATACATTTCATTTTTGCAGTTAAATCTGAAGAAATTTGCAATGGAATGCAAATTTGTCAGCGTAAATGTCTATATTTGCAATGGATTACATTTTTTGGATATGATAGAACGAAAGCAATACATGTCGCTTCTTGAAAAATGGAAGGACAAGAAGGTGATAAAGATAGTTACTGGCATCCGCAGGTGTGGAAAATCGTCACTCCTGAAGATGTTCTGTGACAAGCTGCAGCAGGATGGAGTCAGGAAGGAACAGATACAGAGCGTTAATTTTGAAGACCTTGATAATGAACCTTTGCTTGATTACAAATGTCTTCACAGTCATATTAAAGAACGGCTGCTGCCAGACAGGATGAACTATCTGTTTTTCGATGAGATACAGTTGGTCGGCAATTTTCAGAAAACCATAGACAGCCTGTTCTTGCTTGACAACGTGGACATATACATCACAGGCTCCAATGCCTACTTGTTGTCTGGCGAAATTGCCACGTTGCTCACCGGAAGGTATGTTGAAATAAAACTTTTTCCGTTCTCTTTCAGTGAATTCATAATGGCAAGCGGCAAGCCGCAGTCTCTTGAACAGGCTTACAGACAGTATGTAGAATGCGGGTCGTTTCCGTATGTAACTCAGATATGCAATGACAAGGAGATGGTGCGCGAATATCTGTCGGGACTATACAATACCATAGTGCTGAAAGACGTGGTGGGCAGGAAAAAGATAACCGACGTGATGATGCTGCAGAGCATCGTGAGATTCATAGCCGACAATATAGGCAACATCTCGGTGATAAAGCGCATCAGCGATACCTTGACGTCGCTCGGAAGGAAGATCACTTCACATACAGTGGAGAACTATATCTCGGCATTGACAGACAGCTATATTTTCTATCAAGCACAGAGATACGACACCAAAGGCAAGCAACTGTTGAAAACGGGAATGAAACTGTATTTGGCTGACATCGGACTGCGCAATGTAATAAATGGAACGAAGGGCGGCGACATGGGACATATTCTTGAAAACATTGTCTTTTTGGAGCTTGCGCGGCGCGGTGGGGAAATCTATGTGGGCAAGGCTGGAGAGGCGGAGATAGACTTCGTTGTAATCAATGGCAATGACAAGGCTTACTATCAGGTGGCGCTAAGCGTCAGAGATGAGGCTACGATGAACAGGGAGCTGGCACCGCTGAAGTCGTTGCCGGACTCTTTTCCAAAATATCTGCTCACGATGGACAATGACCCTGTTATACTGCACGATGGCATCAAGCAGATATACGTGCTGGACTGGCTGACTGAAAGACCATAAAAAAACAATCACGCATCATGGAGGGAATTATCCTCACATGATGCGTGATTCTGTTTGTATTCTCTTCTGCCGCATGCGGAAGACTGCAAAGTAAAATATTACATTGAAACAGTCGTAAAATATTACATTGACGGCCTATTATATTATTTAACGGCCTTATGCCCGATTGTTGATGCGGCAGCAGGCGTCAGAACTGCTCCAGAATCTCGATGCGCTTCTGCGTGTCGGGATGGGTGGAGAAGAGCGATGTGAAGAAGCCCATGCCCTTGCCGCGGCTCAGAGCCTGCGGATGCACGATGAACAGCTGTGCCACATCGTCGCGTTTCACCTTCTTCAGTCCGGGCTTGTCGCTTATCTTGCGTAGTGCCGAGGCAAGGGCAAGCGGATTGCCGCAGAGTTCAGCGCCGCCGGCATCAGCCATATATTCGCGTTTGCGACTGATGGCGAAACGGGTGAGCAGGGCGAAGAAATAGGCTATGATGCCAAGGAAGATGGCAATCAGAAACACTAGTATCGCAGCGCCTCCGTTGTTGTCGTCATCGTCGCTGCTGCTGCTCGAACTGTCGCTGACAATCCAGAACAACGACCTTATGCTCACCTGTATTATCGTCGTGATGATTCCCACGAAGATGATGCTCGTGATGAGCAGACGGGTGTCGCGGTTGCGGATATGCGTCAGCTCGTGGGCTATCACGCCGGCCAGTTCGTCGTCGTTGAGCACCTTCAGCAGTCCGGTGGTCACCGTCACCGTGTAGCTCTTCCTGTCTATTCCGCTGGCAAAGGCGTTGAGTTGCGGGTCTTTCACGACATTGATCTTCGGCATGTCCATTCCCGCCGTCATCGTCAGATTCTCCACGATGTTATACACCCTGGGGTTTTCGCGGCGCTCCAGAGTCTTGGCTCCCGTTGCCGCTTTCACCATCGATGCGTTGAAGAAATATGCTATCACGAACCACACGCTCACAGTGCCCACTACCCAAGGCAGCGAGTCGATGAACGCTCCGTTCACCCATGTCCAGTTCACGTTGCCCCCAACCTGTTCGGCATTGCCGTCCAATGCGACGCCGCACAGGCTCAGCAGCACGTAGAACAGCCACACCATGAGGAGCGTGAGAGCCGGAAAGAACAGCAGCAGCATTATAGTCAGTTTGTTGTTGCGGCTGACTTGGGTATACATTCCTACGTATTTCATAATCAAGAGTTTATATCCGCCGCCCGGCTGCCTATGGTGACTGCCGCGACGGGGGAAGAGTTAGAAATCGGAGTCTTTGTCCAGACTCCCATGCTTGTCAGCGGGTTTTCACCCGAATTGATATGCTGGCCGCGGCTTAGAATTTGATTTCCGGAGCCTTCTCCACTGCGGCGCGGCTCTCCTGCGGAATCTCGAACATAGGCTGGCGGGAGAATCCGAACATCTTGGCGAAGATGTTGCTTGGGAAAGTCTCCACGGCATTGTTGAGCTCACGTGTGGCAGAGTTGAAGAAGCGGCGAACGGCAGCGAGCTTGTTCTCGATGTCGGCAATCTCCTCCTGCAGCTGGATGAAGTTCTGGTTAGCCTTCAGGTCTGGGTAAGCCTCAAGCGAAACCTTGAGACCGGCGAGTGCGCTTGTCATCATGTTGTCTGCCTTCACCTTGTCGTTTATGGTCTGTGCTCCCATTGATGCGGCACGGGCGTCGGTCACGCGCTGCAGCGTTTCCTTCTCGTGGGTGGCATATCCCTTCACCGTAGCCACGAGCTGTGGGATGAGGTCGCAGCGCTGCTTGAGCTGCACGTCGATGTTTGCGAAAGCGTTCTCGCGGTTGTTGCGCAGTTTCACGAGTCTGTTGTAGATTGACACGAGCCATATCGCCAGGATTGCGACGATAACGATGATCACGATTGTTGTTGTCATAATGTTTAGGTTTTTTAGTGCCTTCTCCCGTCGCTTGCCGCGCCGGGTTTGTCGGCGTTGTTAATAATGTGATATTTTCTTTCTCTGTTCTTTATGCGTTTCTGTCTCTTTTCCCATATTGACGCAGGAACTGACAGGAATACTACAAAAATAAGACCTTTTCTTGTTTTGTCACGTCTGATTTAAGTTTTGTTTTGCTTTATGTTCATTTTTTTTGTTACTTTGCCGTTCATTTTTCTGCCTTCCAAAGCCTCATTGCTGCATGGCGCAGTAATCATTCTGCCCAGCATAGTTCTTGTTCTGTTGCAAAGGTAGCCAATAATCGTGAGACCATAACTTGCAAATCCTCTCAAAAAACTTGCAAATCCTCTCAAATATCCAGTTTTCCCTTTCATTTCCCATGATGTTACATAAAATGTTACACCCTGTAGAATGTTACAATCCTCATTGCTTGTATTTCCACAAAGTGCGCTATACAGGTTGCTAACGGCATATTCTATGCGTATATAAGCTTACGTTAGCACGATAGGCAGGCAATGTCAACATTTCGTCTTCTTCATTATTCCCTTTGAGCCCGGTATAATCGTTGATATAAAGAAATCAAGCACATGTGATTGCAGCAGATATGAGGTTTCAGATTACTTTTTGGCCTGAAATCAATAAATAATGCGTAATAATCTCGTTTAGTCAGTTTTTTGCATTATCTTTGTACATTATTAATATTAGGTATGAACATATCATTGCGAAATGCGATACGGTGGGCACTCATCGCTCTTGCCGCACCGGTATTCCTCATCATATTGTTGGCGGTGCTGCTCTATCTGCCTCCGGTGCAGAACTGGGCGGTAGACTGCGTGGCGGACTATGCCTCGGAGAAAACTGGAATGCAGATCTCCGTGGGAAGGGTGAATCTGGAGTTTCCGCTCGACCTCGGAGTGGAAAACTTCAAGATGATTAAACCCAACGACTCGCTGCCGCAGGTGAGAGACACCGTTGCCGATGTGGAGAAACTCGTGGTCAGCGTGCAGCTCATGCCACTGCTGAGCCGGCAGGTGGAGATAGACCAGTTGGAACTCAGGGGCGTGAACATGAACACCACCGACTTCATACATGAGGCAAGGGTGAAAGGCACCGTGGGGCTCCTCTCGCTCAGCAGCCACGGCATAGACTGGGGCAAGCAGACAATCATCGTTGACGATGCGCTGCTCAGCGACGCCAACGTCAGCGTGGAACTCAGCGACACCGTGCCGCCAGACACCACCAAGACCCCTACATACTGGAAGATACACGTGGAGCAGCTCAACGTAGACCGCACGCGTGCCGTGGTACACATGCCAGGCGACACCCTGCAGGTGGACGCATATCTGGGCAAGGCTGGAGTGAGAGAAGGTACCTTCGACCTATACAAGAACCTCTATCGCGTGGACAATTTCGAACTTGCCGACGGCAGGATAGCCTACGACAACAAGTTCATGACACGTTCGCGCGACATCATAGACCCCAACCACATCATGCTCTCGCAGGTGAACCTCGGCATCGACTCCCTCTCCTATGCCATGGAGACTTCGGAGCTGAAGCTCGTGATGCGCCATTGCGCACTGAAGGAGAGGGGAGGACTGCAGATTGCCGACATCAAGGGACCTCTCTCTATGGACTCCCTCAAACTGAAGATGCCGCAGCTGCTGCTCAAGACCCCCGACTCATGGCTGAAAGCCGCCGTGGACATGGACCTCAATGCCTTCAGCGACTCCTGTCCGGGACGCCTCTCCCTTAGGGCAAACGCATCGCTCGGAAAGCGCGACCTCATGCGCTTCATGTCCGGCATGCCAGCGCCATTCCGCCGGCAGTGGCCCGACAAGCCATTGACTGTCAATACAATACTCAGTGGAAACCTGCAGCGGATGAGGCTCCGGCTGCTCAACCTCAACCTGCCGTCGGCACTGAAAGTAGACGCCAACGGATATCTCACCAATCTCACCGACACCAAACGGCTCGGCGCCAGCATCAACTTCAAGGCATCGGCTGCCAACACGCAGCTTATCACGGCGCTCGTGGGCAAGGAGAACATGGGCGGAGCGAGGATACCGAACGGCATCTCGCTCTCGGGCAACGTGAAGACCGGCGGCAACCAGGTGTATCTCGCCGACGTGACGATGCGCGAGGGTGGGGGAACGATGAAGGCGAAAGCACGGTTCAGCATGCCGAACATGGCATACAGCGCAAAAGTCTCTGCCGCCGGAATGAGGATAGACCATTTCATGCCGACGCTCGGAATGAAAGACTTCTCGGGAACCCTCGACGTAAACGGCAGGGGCACCGACCCTATGAAGAAGAGCATGACGGTGGATGCCAGTGCCGACATCAGGAAATTCGTCTACGACAAATACCACCTCACGGGCATCACCGCTGACGCCCGACTCAGCAACGGACTCATACACGCCAACATAAACAGCAAGAACCAGCTGTTCGACGGACTGCTCTCGGTGGACGGATTCGTAAGTTCGAAGAAAATCGACGCCACCATAGCCTCCGACATCAGCCGCATCGACCTCTATGCCCTCGGTGTGGCAAAGAAGCCGCTGATGGCATCGCTGTGCTGCCATTTCGACGTGGCTACCGACATGCGCCATTCGTATATGCTGAAGGGAGGAACGAGCGACGTGACGATTCTCGACTCGCTCAAGGCTTACCGGCCGGTGAACATCACCTTCGACGTGCTCACAAACCGCGACACCACAAGGGCGATGGTAGACTGCGGCGATTTCTATCTCAATATGAACGCCAAAGGGGGATATGAGCATCTGCTCTCGCGCTTCGAGAAGTTCGGCAGCCTGCTCTCAAAGGAAATCTCCGACGGACGCATCGACTATGTGGCGCTGCGCCAGCAACTGCCGGAGGCCGACATCCGCATGAAGGCGGGAAAAGACAATATCTTCAGCCGATTCCTGAAATATTGTGGCTACACCTTCACCAGTGCCGACATGAACATGACGATGTCGGCGGCTACGGGAATGAACGGCGCCTTGCAGGTGAACGAACTGACGGCGGCTGGAGTGCTGCTCGACACGATACGCTTCAACGTGGTGTCAGACTCCGTGAACTGTACCTACAACGGACAGATACGCAACTCGAAGAACAACCCGCAGTATGTGTTCAACTCGCTCTTCGACGGATACGTGTTCGACCAAGGTTCGGGTCTCAACATCTCCATCTACGACGCCGCCAACCGCCTCGGACTGAAGCTCGGAGCCACGGCGACTATCGAAGACACAGGAACGCGCCTCCATCTGCTCACCGATGATATCATACTGGGATACAAGAGGTTTGAGGCAAACGAGAACAACTATCTCTTCTTAGGCGACGACAACAGGGTGTCGGCAAATCTCAAACTGAAGTCTGCCGACGGCATGGGACTGCAGGTCTACACCAACGACGAAAACCACGACGCCTTGCAGGACATCACCGTTGGACTCAGCAATTTCGATCTCTCCAAGATTACCTCCGTGCTGCCGTATTTCCCCAAGATATCGGGTAACATGAACGGTGACTTCCACGCCATACAGACAAAGGAGAACATCACCCTCTCGTCAAACCTCAGCGTAGACAAGATGACATACGAGGGATGCTCGCTCGGCGATATAAGCACCGAATTCGTATATATACCACAGGAGGACGGCAGCCACTATCTCGACGCCGTGCTCTTCAGCGAGGGCTCACAGGTGGGATCGCTCATCGGAACATACCACCCTGCCGGAAAGGGAGTGCTCAATGCCGACCTCAAGCTCGAACACCTGCCGATGAAAATCGTGAACGGATTCATACCGCAGCAGCTCTTCGGATTTGAGGGATATGCCGACGGCTCGATGAAGGTGAGGGGAGAACTCTCCAAACCGCATGTCGACGGTGAGGTGTTCCTCGACTCCATGTATATGGTCAGCGTGCCATACGGTGTGAAGCTCCGCTTCAGCGACGACCCCGTGAGAGTGGTCGACAGCAAGCTGATGCTCGAGAACTTCGAGGTGTTCGGCCACAACGACAATCCGCTGAATATCTACGGAAACATAAACTTTGCCGACCTCGACAATGTGTATATGGACGTGCGCATGAAGGCAACAAACTATCAGCTCATCAACTCAAAGGAGAACTACCGCAGCGTGGCATACGGCAAGGCGTATATCGACTTCTACGGTTCGGTGCGCGGAAAACTCGACAATCTGACGATGCGCGGACGGCTCAACGTGCTCGGTTCCACCGATGTGGCGTATATACTGAGAGACTCGCCGCTGACCACCGACAACCAGATGGACGAACTGGTGAAATTCACCAATCTCAGCGACTCCACTCAGCAGACCGTGGAGCATCCGCCGTTGACGGGTCTCGACATGATTCTCTCGGTGGGAGTGGACGAGGGAGCCCACGTGATGTGTTATCTCAATGCCGACCACTCCAACTATATCGACCTTATGGGAGGCGGCGATCTGCGTATGACTTACGACCCGCTCAACGAACTCCGCCTCACGGGCAAGTATACGCTCAGCAACGGTGAGATGAAATACGCCCTGCCGGTGATTCCGCTCAAGACCTTCACCATAGAGAACGGCAGCTACATAGAGTTCACGGGAGATGTGATGAACCCGAAACTCAACATCACAGCCACTGAGGAGACGAGGGCCACGGTGGGCACCAACGGACAGCAGGGCAGGACTGTGGACTTCAAGTGTGGAGTGGTGATAACAAGGACGCTCAACGATATGGGACTGGAGTTCACGCTCGATGCTCCCGAGGATATGTCGCTCCACAATGAGCTGCAGGCGATGAGCGTGGAGCAGAGAGGCAAACTCGCCGTTACGATGCTCACCACGGGAATGTATCTCGCCGACGGAAACACCAGCGCATTCTCAATGAACAGTGCCCTCAGCTCGTTCTTGCAGACTGAGATAAACAACATAACGGGAAATGCCCTTCGCACCCTCGATCTGAGCTTCGGCATCGACAACTCCACCGACGCCTCAGGGAGTATGCACACAGACTATTCGTTCAAGTTTGCCAAGAGATTCTGGAACAACAGGCTCAAGATAATCGTGGGCGGAAAGGTGTCGAGCGGTGCCGACGTGCCAAACCAGAACGAGTCGTTCTTCGACAACGTGACATTCGAATACCGTCTGGGCGACACATCGAACAAATACCTGCGGCTCTTCTACGACAACAACTCCTACGACTGGCTCGAAGGCACTACGCAGGAGTTCGGAGTGGGATTCACATGGCGCAAGACGATGCAGCACTTCAAGGATCTCTTCCGCAAGGAGAGAAAGATGCAGATGCCGGCAGCTCCCCAGCGCCAGGCTTTTGGCGATTCCACAAGGGTGCATGTGGTGAATAAGGAGATAAAGTGATTAGAATGAAAATGAAACACCAAATATTATCAAATACCCTCGGCACACTGATGGTATGTGCCTTGGCGTTTTTCGCCACGGCGTGTTCCACCACAAGCTCCGTGCCGGAGGGCGACCAGCTGTATGTGGGACTGAAACAGATAGAATATGACGACTGCGAGAAGTCTGACCACTACTATTCCACTCAGGAAGAAGTGGAGGCAGCCCTCGCCACGGCACCAAACGGAGCCTTCTTCGGCAGCTCATATCATCGCACCATACCATATAAGCTATGGATATGGAACGCATTCCAGAACTCTGAGGGAAAACTCGGCAAATGGATTGCCAAGACCTTCGGCAACGCTCCGGTGCTCATGAGCTGGGTGAACCCGCAGCTGAGAGCGTCGGTGGCACAGTCGGTATTGCGAAACCATGGCTATCTGGGCGGCACGGTGGGCTTTGAAGTGGAGACGCAGAAGAATCCCAAGAAGGCAAAGATATTATATAAGGTGGCGATGAACCAGCTCTCCTTCATCGACACAGTGGAATATGCCAACTTCCCCGCCGTGGCAGACAGTCTGATACTCGCCACCCGCGACCAGGCGCTGATAGGTCCGGGCAAGCCTTTCAATGTGGCAACCCTCGATGCGGAGCGCAGCCGTTTGTCGGCTCTCTTCCGCAACAACGGATACTACTATTTCCAGCCTGCCTACGCCTCGTATCTCGCCGACACGCTGGCTCATCAGGGCAGGGTGAAGCTCAGACTGCAGCTCGCCGACAACATCCCGGAGAGGGCGCGCCACAAATGGTATATCGGAAACCTGAAGGTGAACATCCAGAAGCAGCTCATGGAGCAGCTCAAGGACTCGTTCAACTACCGCCGCCTCACACTCGCCTACAACGGCAAGCGTCCGCCCATCAGAGCGCGTCTGCTGCTGAGACATCTCCGCCTGTTCCCACGGCAGCAGTATAGCCAGGACGCATATCTCGAAAGTGCCGAAAGGCTCAGTTCGGCAGGACAATACAGTTCGGTGCAGTTCGCTTTCACACCTCGCGACACCACCGCACAATGTGACACCCTCGACATGACGGTGAGCTGCGTGCTCAACAAACCGTATGAGTTTTATGTGGAGACTAACTATAGCAACAAGATAAACGGACGCACCGGACCGGAACTGGTGCTCGGTCTGAAGAAACTCAATGCTTTCAAGGGCGGAGAGGTGGTAGACCTGCGTCTGCATGGAGCCTACGAATGGCAGACGGGAGGAAAGAACGGCAAGGACTACAACTCCTATGAATATGGTGCTGACCTCTCGGTGTCATTCCCACGAATGATATTTCCGTTCCTCAAGCCGTACAGATATCACGTCACGCCGACTACAACGGCGAGGGCGTCGGCAAACGTCATCAACAGACCGGGATATTTCAAGATGCATACGGCGTCGGGAAACTGGACCTACCAGTGGCAGCCCACGGAGACGAAGAAATTCGAGGTGACACCGCTGACGCTGAAATACCAGCACCTCACCTATACCACCCACACCTTCGACTCCATAATGAACGCCAACCCCTATCTGCTCGCCACCATGCAGGACATGCTCATACCGAAGATGCAGTTCTCCTACACATACAACAGTCCGAAGAAATACCGCAACCCGATATACTGGAACCTCACGCTCTCGGAGTCGGGCAACGTGCTCTCGCTCGGCTATCTCGCGGCAGGAAAGAAATGGAACGCCAAGGGCAAGGAGCTCTTCAAGAACGCCTATGCACAGTTCGTGAAACTGGAGACCGACTTCACCAAGACATGGAGCATCGGACTCAAGTCGCAGCTCGTGGGCCATGTCAATGCTGGCATCGTATATTCGTATGGCAACGCCGCATCCACGCCATACAGCGAGCAGTTCTATGTGGGAGGCGCCAACAGCATCCGTGCCTTCCCCGTGAGATCGGTAGGTCCGGGACGCTACTACACCGACCAGGCGCGCCTATCATACCTCGACCAGACCGGCGACATGAAGTTTCTCGCCAACCTGGAATACCGTTTCAATCTCTTCGGCGACCTCTATGGCGCCGCCTTCCTCGATGCCGGCAACGTGTGGGGTGTGCGCGACGACGGATACCGCAAGGGGGCACAGTTCAAGATGAAGAACCTGCTCAAGGAGATGGCGGTAGGCACCGGCATCGGAGTGCGCTACGACCTGCAGTTCCTCATCCTGCGCATAGACTGGGGAGTGGGAATCCACATGCCATACGACACCGGCCGCAGCGGCTACTACAACATACGCAAATTCAAAGACGGCCAGTCGCTCCATCTCGCAGTGGGATATCCCTTCTGAGCCTCAACCCCATCCTGACCTCAACCCCATCCTAACCTTCCCAAAGGGGAACCCATCCTGACCTTCCCCAAGGGAAGGAACAAGTTACTCAGAATACTGTCATCAGCCCCCTCTCGTTCTCCCCCGTAGGATAACCCATCCTGACCTTTCCCCAAGGGAAGGAACGAGTTACTCAGAATACTGTCATCAGCCCCCTCTCGTTCTCCCCCGTAGGATAACCCATCCTGACCTTTCCCCAAGGGAAGGAACGAGTTACTCAGAATACTGTCATCAGCCCCCTCTCGTTCTCCCCCGTAGGATAACCCATCCTGACCTTTCCCCAAGGGAAGGAACGAGTTACTCAGAATACTGTCATCAGCCCCCTCTCGTTCTCCCCCGTAGGATAACCC
>OQVT01000126.1_pt1 | contig 32224 bp, 17 predicted proteins | sample 1691561 | NCBI WGS metagenome assembly OQVT01 (sample SAMN03418260, study PRJEB22391) | human gut metagenome | biome: human-gut; feature: organic feature; material: feces | host: Homo sapiens | place: Tanzania | collected 2013-01 | reverse complement strand
TTGCCCATGATGGGCAAGCACGTTACCCCAGTTGGGCAAGCACCGTGCCCAATTTTAACCCAAAACCGTCATTAGATCATATAATTGTCATTCGAATTAAGTGTGCACTGAATTAATTCCGCCAACGTGTTAATATCCTACCTCATAGTATAATATTCTTGATTAGGGTCAAAGAAATGCTCTGTTTTGCCTTCTCCATTGAGCAATATCTATTAAAAAAGTATATAGTGTGACTTCTAATCGTCTGATTTGCCGTAATATAATGTTAAAAATATTACAAACTATTTGAGGTATTGAAATTAATTTCTATTTTTGCAAAGCTATTTTGGAAATATTATGAACAAACAATAAAAACACTTGTGATTGTCGTGACCTTAGACGCTTCCAAATCTGTCATTGTATTGACATTATAGGGTTATTGGCAATCGATGGTTTTCCCGTGGAAAAGCTTCTGCGGTATCTACCATTCAAGTATTCTAAATATCGTGAGATAAAATAACGAAACTTTTTTATTTATTTATATAACTATTAAAAATGAGAAAAATCTTTACTCTACTTTTTGTAGGTTTGGCAGCTTTCTCTGCTTCTGCTCAGCAGGTCGTTAAGACCTTCCCGTCGGCAAAGCAGTCAAAGAGCGGTGCGCCATTGCTGGCTGCTCCTGCCCAGACACCTTCGTCAATTGACGACAAGGCGCTTGGTACAAAAATCTTCGCAACACAGTTGATGGACGAGTCAAAGCTTCGTAGTTGGCTTTATTTCTACGACAAGAATCCTTACAACCTGAATCGTGTCAATATCTTTGAAAACGAACAGGGATGGCAGCTCAATGGTATCCTCCTCGGAACATGGGGTGGTGATAACTACTACTGCTATTACGGTAAGATGAACAATCTGGACAACCAGATGCAGTGGCGTGGTTTCAAGAGTTTCCGTACTCTTGATGTTAACACAGGTCAGCTGAGCGAGCCGATTTGGGATATGTCGTTAGAAGCTGCTACAGCTAAGGATGGTCTCGTTGTGTTTGATTACGGTTCAGGCAGTGAGTTCAACAACCTGCTCGATATGACATATGATCCAAGCAGTGATTTGCTCTATACATCTGAGGCATATCAGAAGGATGCCAATACTGATGCCGTTACCATTCTTTATACTATCGACAAGACAACCGGTAAGCTCAACAAAGCGAATGTCATCGAAGACCAGATCCAGTATTTCTGCTTCGATATCGACGGCAATATGTGGGCTATCTCTCCATATTGGAAAGAGACTGGTAAGGACGACAAGGGCAATCCTGTATTCACTTTCTCAGGTAACTACCTGACAGAGTATGACTCTAACTTCGAGCCAGTTGACGGCATGCGTTTCGTCCTCAAGGACCAGTATAAGAACAACATCTTTGCTACAAGCTATGGTTCAATGAGCTTCAACCACTCTACCGGTGAGCTTTATTTCACAACTCGTGTTGCAACAGATGCTACTTCTATGCCATACGACAAGCTCATGAAGATTGATACAACCAACGGTAAGGTGGTTGAGTCAAACACATTCACTTCTGGTAACCTTATCATCGGTATGTATATACCTTATTATACTGCTGATGCACGTGAGGCTGCCGCTCGCGTTTCTGACCTCAAGGCTACACCTAACGCAAACGGTGAGATGAACACTGTTCTCTCATGGACCAACCCTTCAAAGGCTTGGAACGGTGAGGACCTTTCTGAGCTCGCTGAGGTGAAGATCTATCGCAAGAACGCAGACTTCACAAGATGCGCTCTCTCTTCAGAGGAGATCTACGCCCACTCAACAGAGGTTGGTACTGTGGCTGCTACTGCTGAGAACATCGGCAAGGCAATGACTTGGACTGACACGAATCCTGCTGAGGGAATCAATACATATTATGTAGTACCTTGCCGCCAGAGCGGTGAGAAGGGTGTGCCAGACAGCATCCGCTGCGCTGTCGGTCTCGACATCCCAAGCGTACCAACAAACTTCACAGCAACTTTGGCTGGCGAGAATGTTCAGCTGACATGGGATACTCCTGTTGACGGTAAGAACAACGGTTACATCAACCAGGCTGACCTGAAGTACGACATCGTTCGTAACCCAGGCGACGTGAAGGTTGCTTCTGACGTTACCGGCACAAGCTTCATCGACGAGTCTGTTGCCAAGGTTAAGAGAGGCAAGTTCACTTATACTATCGTTGCAAAGAACTCTAAGGGCTCAAGCGACGCTGTAGACTCTAAGGCTATCGAGGCAGGTCTCGCTCCAATGGTTCCTGTATCTTATCCTATCAACTCTGAGGAGACAGCAGGTCAGTGGACTGTATTCGAGAAGAGCGGCGACGGTGAGGTATGGCAGTGGCACTCATGGAAGAGCTGCTACAGCGTGACCACAGCTTCTGGTGCCGGTGAGGACTGGACAATTTCTCCTGCAGTATATCTGGAGAAGGGCAAGACATATCTCTTCACATCTAAGTTCCACAACAACTACCCTGGAACAGGTCATACACTGAGCCGCTATGTTGGTACAGCTCCAACACTCGAGGGCATGACAACACTGATCGGTCAGGAGAAGGAGTACAGCTCTGAGCTCGGCGGCGACGCTACAGCTGCTGTTACTTACGAGGACAAGTTCACTGCTCCTGCAGACGGCAACTACTATTTCGGTTTCTGTGCTCATGAGAACACAGGTTATGACGTGCTCGACTTCTACGGTGTTGAAGTAGAGGGTGTTTACACTCACGACTTGAAGGCTGTTGAACTCGTTACTATCGGTGACGACGTAGCCAGCGGTGACATCAACCTCTGCAACGTTACTATCAAGAACAACGGTATGGAGGAAGTTCCTGCCAAGTCTTACAAGATTGAGATCGTACAGAAGATGGAGGATGGTGACCTCGTAGTAGGTACACTTGAGGATACTCCACTCATCCGCGTAGAGTCTTCAGCTGACGTTCAGGTTAAGTTCTCTCCAGTTGAGGAGGGTGACTATGAGTTCGCATTCCGCACAATCTACGACAAGGACGAGTGCGCAGGCAACAACGTTTCTGAGTACAAGAAGCTCAAGGTTATGCCTTTCGGTGAGTCTACACCATGGACAATGATCGTTACCGACGATGACGAGTGGGAGTCTTCTTACTTCCCATTCACATACACAGACTCTGACGACGGTTCACAGTCAATCTATACAAAGGCTGACTTCGCAGCCAACAATGCCGGTTCAAACATAATCGAGCGTATCGGTTATGAGTATACAGGCAACATCACTGACGCTCTCCAGGTTGAGAACGTTACAGTATGGATGGCTCCTACAGAGCTGAACTCATTCTCAGACGGTGTTCTCGACTGGGTTGAGGAGTCTACAATGACAAAGGTATTCAACGGTAACATCACTCTCTATCCTGGCAAGGGCAACCTGCTCTCTCTGCAGCTCGACACTCCATACGAGATGGATCCTACAAAGAACCTCGTGATTTGCGTAGAGCATCAGGGTGCTGTAACTTCTAGCTTCCCATGCACATGGAGAGTATTCAACAATAGCGGTGCTCGTAACAGATCAATCCGCTACTGGGCTCCTAAGGCTTCTTCCAAGTATACAGAGAAAGACGCAGCTGTACTCTTCGTAGGTTTCAAACCAGAGCGCAACGGTATCTCTGAGATCAACAACAGCACTGTAGCTGACGTTTACTACAACGCAGAGACCGGCAAGCTCGTTCTCAACGGTTCTGCAGCTAACGTATTCGACCTCAGTGGTAAGCTCCTCCGCAGCTTCAACGGCGGCAAGGAGGCTACTCTCAGTCTGCCAGCTGGTATGTACATCATCAAGGTGCGCACAGCAGACGGAAGCGTACAGAGTGTAAAACTTAATATCAATAAATAATCATTATGAGAAACAACAGAAATAAGTTGTTTCTGTTATCCATCGCAAGTCTTCCCCTCTTTGGGGGGGACTTGTTTGGCATGACAGGAACTCCATTGATGCCAGCCCCACAGGCTGTTATCACCAAGGCAACAGTAACTAAGAAAGACGCAGGTATGCGTCTCGGTCCGAGTGAGACGTATACGAACTTGGGTAAATACCGTATCCCTGTATCACAGATTCAGGAAGACACTCCAATGTCTCACACCATGTGTCAGGCTATCCGCCTCCCGGCAAGCCTGCTCAACAAGTATGTAGGCTGCAAGATCGACTCTATAGAGGTTGTACTCGGCGCAAGAACCGGTAACGGTCTGGCTGCTACCGATCAGGCAGTAGAGGGTGTGAAGCGTGGCAATGGCCTTACTGCTTTCGTATGTAAGGATCTTGACAAGGTAATCGAGGGAGATGTCCTCACTTCGGTATCTACACAGGATTACGCTTCCGGTTACAACAAGTTCAAGTTCAACAACTCTGTGACCATCGAGAAAGACCAGGATCTCTATCTCGGTTATTATATCAACCTTAATCCGGGCGAGAACCTCGACGCTATCGCTTTCGACGATCCTCTCGTGATGGGTTATTCAGGTGAGAAGGGCAACTCGTTCCTCGCCATCGACTTCTACTGGCAGAGCAACAGCGGTTATCCTATGGCTGTGAGCGGACAGACATATTATATGAACGCTGCCATCCGCGGTATCGCTTCCGGCGACAAGTTCCCTGACGGTGACGTTGGTCTCATCAGCCTCTCTTCAGGCAACGACTACTACGTGGAGTGCAACGCACCAGCCACATATCAGGCAAAGCTCCGCAACTACAGTCCTGAGACTGTGAAGAGCATGGAGTTCTCTGTATCAGTAAACGGCAAGGAGTCTGACAACGTAGTATTGAACAACCTCAACGTGCCAAGCCACGAGATCACCACTATCGACGTGCCGGGCGTGAAGATCAACCAGGAGGGTAACCTCGACGTGAAGCTCACTGTAAAGAAGGTGAACGGTGTTGACGATTCAGATGTTGCTGACAACGAGATGACTTCAAGCAGCTTCGCATATCGCGAGGGCGGTCAGATCCTTCGTCGTAACGTGCTCCTCGAGCAGTTCACATCAGAGGGCTACAAAGATGCAGACTTTGTAAACGAGTCATACAAGGAGTTCCTGGCAGACCAGAGCAACGTTATCTGGGTTAAGCATCATGTAAAGACCAGTCTGGGCTTCGTAGACCAGTTCGTTACCGACTTCGAGAAGAAATATGTTGCTCTCTATGGCGGTGCTACAACATTCTTCCCTGCAGCTTGTTTCGACCGTATGAAGTTCCTCGGCATGAAAGATCCAGGTCCTGCTTACTTCGTGGAGAGCAATGTGGCATTCGAGACTATGCTCGGCAACGTGAACCTGATTCCTTCGTTCGCAGAGCTGAACGTCCGTCCAAAGCACAACGAGGCTGACAACACTATCACCGCCAAGGTGAACGTGAACACTCAGGCTAATGTGATGCCGGGTCAGACAGACCTCCGCCTCACTACATGGCTTGTAGAGGACGGTATCGTGAGCACAGAGCAGAAGGGCGTAAGCGGTGAGTATATCCAGGACGGCGTTATCCGTGCCGTGCTCAGCGAGGACGTTTGGGGTGACAAGGTGGACATCAGCAGCTACTCTGCAAGCAAGGAGTACAGCATCGCCGTTGATCCAAAATGGAACCTCGCAAACATGCGCGTCGTTTCATTCCTGAGCAACTACGATCCTTCTAACAAGGTTTACCAGCTCTACAACAGCCGCGAGTCTAAGGTACAGGTGTCTTCAGGCATCAGTTCTGTAGTTCTCAACCCAGGCTCTATGGTAACAGTTACCGACGGCAACGTTGAGGCTATCAACGGCAACACATTGGTTGGCGTTCACGACCTCTCTGGCCGTAGCTTCACTGGCAAGAACCTGCCTAAGGGTATGTACATCGTTACAGTTTCTGACGGCAAGCAGCAGTCTGCTGTCAAGGTTGTAGTGAAGTAATCAGACCGGCAACGTGATGAATAATCCGCGCCGCAAGTGATTGCAGAATCCGGCGGAGTGGATAATCAGAAGAACGCAAGGCGACGGATAATCCGTTTTCCGTCCGCTACAGATACAAGTCTAAGCTCCAGGGCGAAAGTGCCCTGGGGCTTATTCCCCAAACAGACACACAGACACAGTCAACTTGCTCGTCTCAAGTTATGCTTATTGACACAAGAAGACATTACCTTTATTAGTAATAACTAACAATACTTTCACAATGAGAAAAAACTTACTTATATTCCTTTCTCTCTTGCTCTTCTCCACATCAGCACTTGCAGTGGAAAGAGTGATCAAATGGGGATACAGCACAACAGACATCGACGGTGAGTTCGGCATGAGTTCATCTACCGGCGGTGCCATCTATATTCCTGCCGAAGTGGCACAGCTCTACAAAGGTTTCACTCTGAAAGGCGTTATGGCAGGACTTGCTGCCGACGCAAGCAGCGTGACCGTATTCGCCACTAAGACACTCGGAGGAACCAACCTCGCCTCTGCCACGAAATCAAATGTAGGCAAGGGTGACAATGAAATAGAATTCGACGCCCCATATACGATAGACGGCGACGCCTTCTATGTGGGCTATACATACAGTGGTTCGGCAAATGCCTTAGGATGCTGCAACCTGAAGAGCCAGGACGGCTGCTGGGTGAACATCGGCGGATCATGGCAGAACTATGCTTCGCAGAACAAGACGCTGAATATCCGCGCTATGATTGCCGGCGACTCAAAGGAACTGCCTAACGACGCTGCGCTGCTCACTCTGGAGGAGGGAGCGGAGGTGGAACTCGGCAAGACACTGACGCTGACAGGACGCTACATCTCTTTCAGTCCAAACTTCACAAAGAAATATTCTCTCCTCATCTGCATTGATGGAGTGGAGCAGAAGACGGTGGAGATTTCGAAGATAAACGTAGGACCAAACGTGGAGAACTCTTTCAAGGTAGAGCTCGACCCGTTCACAAGCGTCGGCACACACACCGTGAGCATCACGCTGACCAAGTTCGGCACTGCCGACGATGCCTATGCCGGCAACAATACCGTTACTGCTACAGTGAACGTGAAGCAGAAGATACCTGTGCGCCGCCATGTGCTCGAGACATATACATCCCTCGACTGCGGATGGTGCCCCGGAGCAGGTGTCGCCATGAAACGCCTGTATGAGAAATACCCGGAAAACTTTATCGGAATTGAGGTTTATGGCGACTATTCCACATCCCTCTATGCACCTTCTTACAGTGAGTTCGCCTTCGACTATACTCCAATCAGCAAGCTCGACCGCAATTATACAGTAGACACTCCTACATCCACATCGGGATCCATCACATATATCAATTATCTTGGATTGAAGAGCGACGTGGACGTTACTGTGAAGGGCAGCATCGTGCCGGGAACAGAGAATCAGGTGGAGGCTGTGGCTACTGCAGAGTTCATCAACTCACAGTCGCAGGCAAACTACCGATGGGCATTCGCCGTTACGGAGAATGATGTCTGCGACAAGGAATACAGTCAGAAGAACTACTATGCCGGAGGCAGCCACGGATCCATGGACGGATGGGAGAATTACGGAGGGTATACCACTGCCGTTCCGCCGACCCATGTGGCACGCGCCATCTACGACTACAACGGCGTTTACGGAAGCTTCCCGTCGAGCGTTACTGCTTTCGAACCGGTGGAGTATAGAAAGGTGCTCGAATTGCCGGGCAACATCGCCGACAATACCAAGCTCAATATTATCGCCCTGCTCTTCAATACTATCAGCGGCGAGATCATCAATGCCTGCGAGGCACAGATCACCGGCGGCACCTCATCTATTGCCGACGTGCAGGACACCGCATCGCCAAACATCGCCGTTGCCAACGGCAGCATCATCGCCGACGGCGCTCTGAGCGTTTACACCGTGAACGGCGAACAGGTGGAGAATGCCAACCTCAAGAGCGGACTCTATGTGGTGAGAGTGGTGAAAGACGGAAATGCAATGACAAAGAAAGTGTTAGTGAAATAATTAATCCTTTATTTAATCTATAAGAACTAAAAAATGAAAAGACTATCATTGATCCTCATGGCAGTGCTCATGTCAGTTACCGTAGCGCTCGCCGATCAGTATTGCTTCTTCGGCTACGGCACAACCACACAGACTGGTGTCCTCTCGGAGAAAACATCAGCTAAGTGTGCTATCTACATTCCGGCAGAAGTGGCAAGCCGCTACAAGGGATGCTACATCAACAAGGTGAGAGTGGGCCTCGCATCAAGATCCACCACTCTGAAGGTGTTCATCACCAAAGACCTCAACTCTTATGACGTTACAGGTTCATCAGACGCAGCATATAGTGGAACAACCGACGTGCAGACAACAGAAAAATTCCAGATCAGCGGAGAAGAGGGCTTCTACGTAGGTTATGAGGTGACAGGTACTGCTCCTATCGTTGCCGTTTCTAACGTGTACAACGAGAACGGTTGCTGGGCTGACCTCGGCGACGGATGGAAGAACTATGCTGCAGAGGGCGAAACAAAGTCTCCAGTGCTTTGTCTCGACGCTCGTATCAGCGGTGCCAAGGTGCCTCTGGACGCTTGTCTGATTTCTGCAAACAGCACAGTTTCTGCAGTCGGCGAGCCTGCAACACTCTCTGCTACAGTAAAGAACCAGTGCTATACCAAGATCACAAAGCTCAGTGTGGCTTACTCTATCGACGGTGGTGAGGAGAAGACAGCTGAGAGCGGCAAGATAAACATCCTTACCGGTAAGGACGCCGTCGTTACTTTCACTGACCCGGAGGCTAATCTGGCTCTTGGCGTACACGACGTGAAGATGCGTATTCTCACCGTAAACGGCAAGGACGACGAGGTGGCTGACAACAACAGCGGTGAGTCTCTCATCAACGTTCTGCAGTTCGTTCCCGGCAAGCGTCTCTTCGTAGAGGAGCAGACCGGTATCGACTGTGGCTTCTGTCCACGTGGTATCGTAGGATTCCAGTATATGAGCGAGAACTATCCTTCACAGTTCGTTGGCGTTGCAGTACACTGCTATGACGGCAACGGTCCTCTCGCACCATCAGACTATGCGGATTTCGTAAGAAATCTGATCAACGGCGGTTTCCCTGGCTCTACAGTAATGCGCCAGAACTCTTCTCAGCCATCAGCCGACAACCTCGAGGCTATCTTGAAGAACCTCAGCAAGATTACTCCAGAGATGCACATCGATGTAGAGTCTAAGCTCTCTGCAGACGAGAAATCTGTTGACGTTACAGCAATGGTAACTCCTCTCATCAAGAAGGCAGGCGCCCGCTATAAGCTCGGTTTCATCCTCACTGAGGACAATGTTTCAGGTTACAGCCAGGCAAACAACTTCGCTGGTGGCTCATACGGCGAGATGGGCGGCTGGGAGAACAAGGGCAGCTATGTAAGCGACCCATTGCAGCATGTTGCCCGTGCTACTCTCGGTTATGAAGGTATCGAAGGAAGTATTCCTTCAGAGTTCAACCTCAACGAGGTAATCAACTACAACGTTCAGATTCCTATCCCTTCAACGGTTCAGAACAAGAAGAACCTCAACGCTATCGCTATCCTCATCGACTCTCTCACAGGTTATGTAGACAACGCCGCTGAGGCACATGTCGGCGCTAACTCTGCAGACTGCATCGAGACAACAGAGAATGCCGCTTCACCAGTGGTACGCATCCAGAACGGCAACCTCGTTGTTGACGGTTACAACGGAAACGTTAAGGTTTACACCCTCGACGGAACACAGGTTGCTCCAACATCTCTCTCTCACGGCATCTACGTAGTGAAGGGTGAGGGCGCCCAGCAGTTCGTAAAGCGTATCGCTTACTAATCAGATAAAAAGCGCATCGTTTCTTGATCAGCTGACAAGCATGTCACTTGAATATCAGGCGAGCGTCACAATCTATAGACATCAAAGTTTCTCTATCAGTTAGGAAACTTCTCGCAATACTTTAAAGTGTATCAAGTTCGGGACCGTCCCGTTTCTTGATACACTTTTTCAGTTCAAAGACTACTCTTCGTGTCATGGTGGTTCTTAGAACGGTCAGCTGCAAGCAAACCATTCCCTCCCCAACGGGGGAGGACAGGTGGGGGCTGATGTCTGCAATCTTTTCATATACTATGATTATGATTTATGAATTGATGTATCAGCCCCCTCTCGTTCTCCCCCGTAGGGGAGATGCAGGTTACTTTTAATTGTGGTAAGCTATTGAATATCAGACAACATGGAGTATCTGTCCCTCCCCTACGGGGGAGGCTAGGTGGGGGCTGATGCCAATAATATAGGAGATGCAGGTTACCTTTCCGTGTAATATGCTGTTGTACTATCGTATTTTGAATCATTGTCGCATGAGATGCTGGTTACTCTTCCGTTCAAAAACTGCCATTGGGGGCAATCAGCTTACCAGCGGTCAATAATGAATGTTGAATGTTGAATATTGAATAACGAATGTTGAATATTGAATTGAAAACCATAACATTATTCTTGTTCTAATGCCATTTTTTCAAATAAACCCAAGAAAGCAACAATTTTTATGATACATTTATCTCATATAGATAGGAAATACAAATATTAATTAGTAAATTTGCAGCCAAATACGTATTACTTTTTTAAATTATGACACTTGACGCATTGACAGCCGTATCACCAATCGACGGCCGCTATAGAGGAAAAACAGAGAAATTGGCAGATTATTTCTCAGAGTATGCTTTGATAAAATACCGCATCCGTGTGGAAATCGAATATTTCATAACGCTTTGCGAATTGCCTTTGCCACAGCTGGCAGACTTCGATCATAAACATTTCGACAGCCTCCGCGACATCTACCGCAAGTTTGACGAGGAGGGCGCATCGCGCGTCAAGGATATCGAGAAGATAACCAACCACGACGTGAAGGCCGTGGAATATTATATCAAGGAACAGCTCGACAAACTCGGAGATTTCGAGAAGTACAAGGAGTTCATTCACTTCGGACTCACATCGCAGGATATTAACAACACATCCGTGCCTCTCTCTATCAAGGATGCCCTCAACGAGGTCTACATCCCGCAGATTGAGGAACTGACAGAGCAGTTGAAGACCTATGCTGAGGAGTGGAAAGACGTGCCTATGCTCGCCAAGACCCACGGTCAGCCGGCTTCTCCAACCCGTCTGGGCAAGGAAATCATGGTCTTCGCATATCGTCTCGACAAACAGGTGGAGATGCTCAAGGCTTGTCCTATGACAGCCAAGTTCGGAGGCGCTACCGGAAACTTCAACGCCCACCACGTGGCTTATCCGGAATACGACTGGCGCGAGTTCGGCAACAAGTTCGTAAGCGAGAAGCTCGGTCTGGAGCGTGAGCAGTATACCACACAGATCAGCAACTACGATTGCCTCGGTGCCGTGTTCGACGCTTTGCGCCGTATCAACACTATAATCATCGACCTCGACCGCGACTTCTGGATGTATATCTCAATGGAATACTTCAAGCAGAAGATAAAGGCAGGCGAAGTGGGCTCAAGCGCTATGCCACACAAGGTGAACCCTATCGACTTCGAGAACAGCGAGGGCAACATGGGAATGGCAAACGCAATACTCCAGTTCCTGGCTCAGAAGCTCCCTGTAAGCCGTCTGCAGCGCGACCTCACCGACTCTACGGTGCTCCGCAACGTAGGCGTACCGATGGGCCACGGCATGATTGCAATGCAGAGCACCCTCAAGGGACTCCGCAAGCTCATCCTCAACGAACATAAGATAAGCGAAGACCTCGACAACACATGGGCGGTGGTGGCTGAGGCAATACAGACAGTATTGCGTCGCGAGGCTTACCCACATCCTTATGAGGCACTCAAGGCCCTCACCCGTACCAATAAGACAATGACGGAGGAGACAATCCATGAGTTCATCAAGACTCTTAATGTCAGTGATGCCGTGAAGGCTGAGCTGATGGCTATCACGCCACACTCATACACTGGCATCTGATTATAAACAATATCTTTTTATTTACAGCCGTGAGGCTATTTCAACAAACAACTATTAATTATTATGGCAGAAGAATTCGACAACAAGACGGAGAACACATCCGCACAGAGTAACGAGGGTGGCCGCGAGGGCTATCGCTCGAATGATTATCAAGGTGGAGGCTATCGCAGCAACGGCGGACGTACCATGCGTCCTCGTATCGGCGGAGCCCAGCGCGCCTACAGCACAAATCGTAGCTATGACAACAACAATGACGGCGGCTTCCGTCCGGAGGGTTTCGGCGCAGGTTTGCAGCACGACAACAACAACGGCGGCTACCAGCAGCGTGGCGGTCAGGGCGGTTATCGTCCTCGCTACAACCAGGGCGGTGACAACGGCGGCTATCAGCAGCGTGGCGGTCAGGGTGGCTATCGTCCTCGCTACAATCAGGACGGCGACAACGGCGGCTATCAGCAGCGTGGCGGTCAGGGCGGCTATCGTCCTCGCTACAACCAGGACGGCGACAACGGCGGCTATCAGCAGCGCGGCGGTCAGGGCGGTTACGGCAACCGTCAGGGCGGTTATCAGCAGCGCGGCGGTCAGGGCGGTTATGGCAACCGTCAGGGCGGTTATGGCAACCGTCAGGGTGGCTATCGTCCTCGCACAGCCGACTACGATCCAAATGCAAAGTACAGTCTCAAGAAGAGAATAGAATATAAGGAAGTCAACGTAGACCCGGATGCACCGGTACGTCTGAACAAGTTCCTCGCCAACGCCGGCGTTTGCAGCCGTCGTGAGGCCGACGCATTCATCCAGGCAGGTGTGGTTACCGTCAACGGACAGGTAGTCACAGAGCTCGGTACAAAGGTGAAGCGCAGCGACGAGATCAAGTTCCACGACCAGAACGTGTCTCTTGAGAAGAAGGTCTACGTGCTCCTCAACAAGCCAAAGGACTATGTTACAACAAGCGACGACCCACAGCAGCGCAAGACTGTGATGGACCTCGTGAAGAACGTTTGTCCTGAGCGCATCTACCCTGTAGGGCGCCTCGACCGTAACACCACCGGTGTGCTTCTGCTCACCAATGACGGCGACCTCGCCAGCAAGCTCACCCATCCTAAGTTCTTGAAGAAGAAGGTCTACCACGTATACCTCGACAAGAACGTCACTGCCCACGACATGCAGCAGATTGCCGAGGGCATCACTCTCGACGACGGTGAGGTGCATGCAGACGCCATCGAGTATGCTCATCCTACAGACAAGAGCCAGGTGGGCATCGAGATCCACAGCGGCCGCAACCGTATCGTGCGCCGTATCTTCGAAAGCCTCGGCTATAGAGTGGTGAAGCTCGACCGCGTGCAGTTTGCAGGACTCACAAAGAAGAACCTGCGTCGTGGCGACTGGCGCTTCCTCACCGAGAAGGAGGTTGACATGCTGCGCATGGGAGCGTTCGAATAATCGAATACAACTATAAGGAAGGCTCAGAGAAGAACTCTGGGCTTTCTGAGTTTTTCTTCACAGCAGCGGATTGTCACATCCGGCAGCTGTGACAAAGAATAGCAAAACAACAAGAAATCAACTCAATATGAAAAGAACAAAAGTTGTTGACGCGTTGAAGCTCACCGATTTCGGTTCAACGGTCAACGTGAAAGGCTGGGTTAGGACACACCGCAGCAGCAAGGCTGTAGACTTCATCGCCCTTAACGACGGTTCTACGATAAAGAATATACAGGTTGTAGTAGACCCATCAAAGTTTGATGCTGAGATGCTCAAGCAGATCACCACAGGTTCGTGCATCAGCGCCACCGGTGTTCTCGTTGAGAGCCAGGGTGCCGGTCAGACGGTAGAGATCCAGTGTGAGAGCCTCGAGGTGTATGGTCTTTGCGGCAGCGACTATCCGATGCAGAAGAAGGGACAGAGCTTCGAGTATATGCGCCAGTATGCCCACATGCGTCTGCGTACCAACACTTTCGGTGCCGTGATGCGCATCCGTCATAACATGGCGATGGCAATACATACATATTTCCATGAGCATGGATTCTTCTATTTCCATTCTCCTATCATCACGGCGAGCGACTGCGAGGGAGCCGGACAGATGTTCCAGGTTACCACAAAGAACCTCTACGACCTGAAGAAGGACGAGGACGGCAAGATAAAGTATGATGACGACTTCTTCGGAAAGCAGACATCGCTTACGGTGAGCGGACAGCTCGAGGGTGAGCTTGGAGCAACGGCTCTCGGTGCTATCTATACCTTCGGTCCTACCTTCCGTGCAGAGAATTCCAACACTCCACGCCACCTTGCAGAGTTCTGGATGGTGGAGCCGGAGGTGGCATTCATCGACCTCACCGACCTGATGGACCTTGAGGAAGACTTCATCAAATATTGTATCCGCTGGGCTCTCGAGCATTGTCAGGACGACCTGGAGTTCCTCAACAAGATGATAGACAAGGGACTCATCGAGCGTCTGAAGGGCGTTCTCGAGTCAGACTTCGTACGTCTGCCATACACCGAGGGTATCAAGATTCTGCAGGACGCCATCGCCAAGGGCAGAAAGTTCGAGTTCCCATGCGAGTGGGGCGACGACCTCGCTTCTGAGCATGAGCGCTACCTCGTGGAGGAATACTTCAAGAAGCCTGTCATTATGACAAACTATCCTAAGGCTATCAAGGCATTCTATATGAAGATAGACGAGGAGGAGTCTGGATTCGGCGGCAAGAGCGGCCAGACCGTTCAGGGTACCGACGTTCTCTTCCCGCAGATCGGCGAAATCATCGGCGGTTCCGTGCGTGAGGAGAGCCTTGAGAAGCTGACGGCAGAAATCAATGAGCGCCATATCCCGATGAAGGATATGTGGTGGTATCTCGACACACGTAAGTACGGAACATGTCCTCACGGTGGTTTCGGACTCGGTTTCGAGCGTCTTATCCTCTTCGTCACAGGTATGCAGAACATCCGCGACGTGATTCCTTTCCCAAGGACACCTAAGACGGCAGAGTTCTAATCGACAACGTACATACTTTTCTTTAAGACTATTAATAATGAAGCCTGGGAATCGCACCGCTTGCGATATCCCAGGCTTTTTCAGTCTGATTCGGTAATAGTAAATAGAGTAAACGTCCTGATGACCGATTGGGGTTTAAATCCATTATCCATACAATTACGCCGACAGAAATATATGTCCGGATTTTCCCCCACAGCGTGGGGAATGAAACCCCACATTAGGGGGTGTTGTTCCCCACGCTGTGGGGGGATTTCGCGGTAATCCTTATCGTAATGTCGTTCCTGTCGGTTATCCCTCTATTTCTCCACCAATACGATACCCATGCCGCCCTCTTCCAGCGTTATGATATGGCGCTTATACAGGTCGCCTATAGCCTTCTTGAAAGTCTTCTTGCTCACCTGGAAGCGGTCGTAGATATCTTCTGCGTTGCTCTTGTCGCCAAGGTTGCAGTAGCCGTTGTTCTCCTTGAGGTAGTCGAGTAGGGTGTCGGAAAATTCTCTCGACAGCTTCTTTCCCGTGGGCTGCAGCGTAACGTCGATCTTGCCGTCAGGACGCACGGTGCCGATATATCCCTTCATGCGGTCGCCGGTGTGGATATATTTGAATATCTGGTCCTTGTATACCAGTCCGCCGTATTTGTTGTCTATAATCACCTTGAATCCCAGATCCGTCTTCTGCCATACCAGCAGGTCCACCTCCTGTCCGTGTCTGTAGTCGGGAGTCTCCTCGCTGAGATACCTCTCCACCTTTGCCGAAGCCATGATGCGGTAGCTCTCCTTGTCGAGGTGTATGTGTACGATATACGAGTTTCCCCTCACCATCTTCATCTTCTGTTCGCGGAAGGGGCAGAAGAGGTCCTTCATCAGTCCCCAGTCGAGAAATGCTCCGAACTGGTTTGTCCAAGCCACTTCGAGGTAAGCAAACTCGCCCACCATCGCCTTTGGAGTCAGCGTGGTGGCTACGGGGCGCTCGTCCTGGTCGAGATATACGAACACGTCGAGAGTGTCGCCCGGTTTGCAGCCCTCAGGCACGTAGCGTGTTGGCAACAGGATTTCACCCTCGTCGCCACCGTCGAGATACATGCCGAAGTCCACTTCCTTCACCACCTTCATGGTGTTCATTTCGCCTAATTTTATTCCTTTCATAGTTTGTCGTTTTTTTCTCTTTTTCGTTTACTTTCCTGACTCGCTTTCCGTTTCTTTCTCCAGCATACCGTCCCTCATCTTTATCGTGCGGTCGGTGATGCTTGCCAGCTGTTCGTCGTGGGTCACGATGATGAAAGTCTGTCCCGTCTTGTCGCGCAGGTCGAAGAAGAGCTGATGCAGCTCCGCCTTGTTCTTGGAGTCGAGGCTTCCCGACGGTTCATCGGCGAGCACCACAGCCGGGTTGTTCACCAGAGCCCTTGCCACAGCCACACGCTGTTTCTCTCCGCCCGACAGTTCGTTGGGCTTATGCTTGGCGCGGTCGGCGAGTCCCATGAAGTCCAGCAGTTCCATGCCACGTTTCTTAGCCTCGCTTTTCGACATTCCCGCTATGAAGGCAGGAATCATGATATTCTCAAGCGCCGTGAATTCAGGCAGCAGCTGATGAAACTGGAACACGAAGCCGATGTTTCTGTTGCGGAAGTCAGAGAGCTTTTTCTGGTTCAGTCTCCTCACGTCCACTCCGTCAATCATTATCTCCCCGCTGTCAGGCGAGTCGAGCGTACCGATTATCTGGAGCAGTGTGGACTTTCCCGCACCGCTCGGTCCCACGATGCTCACCACCTCTCCTTTGTCTATATGCAGGTCGATGCCCTTGAGCACCTGCAGCGAGCCGAAGCTCTTTGTGATATTCTTTATGTCGATCATTGTCTGTTATATTGTCGGTTTATTGTTGTCTTCCGTTTCCTCCCGTGGCTTGTCATGATGCGTCGGAGCGTCATTTGTCTATCTTCTTCATCACCCAGTTTACTATCGAAGAGTAAGCACTGTCAACGGAGTGATGCTGTGGCGCCGTGAATGTCATGTCCTCAGGCGACTGTCCGTTCTGGTCGGGGAACACCACCATCAGGTTATGCTCGTGGTAGTGTCGGTATAGCTCCATCGGCAGCCGTTCGAACACCGGTTTGTATGACACCGTGCCCTGTCTTGCCGAAATCACCACGAGCATGTGGTCGCTGCTCATCTGCTGCGCCAGCTGTGTGAATTCCTTCCAGTGTTCCATCAATACATATTCAGCCCTCACTCCCGGGTGCTGGTTGCGTATATATTCATTGATGAGCGATGTCGATTCTATCCTTCCGTGGAATATTATCCGGCAGCTCAGGTTTTCAGCCAGTCTCGCCAGCCTCTCTATCCAGCGGTAGAAACCCTGTTCGAACTCCACCCTCGACGGCACCGCCACAACAATCCTCCTCAGCGTGTTCAGCGGCCTGTTGCACCGGCATAGTATAATCTGCCTGTTCAGCTGGTTCACGAGGTCTGGCGTGAATATCCCCCAGAACTTGTCGCCGTCGGTCTTCTTCTCGTGCAGTCCCATTATTATTTCCGATGCGTCATACTCCTTGAAGGCGTGTATGATGCCGTTTGTGATGTTTGTAGCTAGCCGGCTCTGCGTGAGCATCCTCACGTCTACGGCACTTGCCATCTTCGTCGCTTCCTCCAGTGTGCGCTTTCCGAGCGCCTGGAATTTCTGGCTGTCCTCGTCGTCATACACCACGTTGAGACCTATCAGTCCGCGGTTCAGCTTGTTGTTGTGCATCATGAGCGCCATGCTCATCAGCGTCTCTATCTGTCCGCCCGACCTCAGCGGCACGAGAATCTTCTCGTCGTCGTTCTTCCCTTCGCTTTCAGACGCCAGTCCCTCGGTCAGCGTTATCTTCTGCGAGGCGTTGTCGGTCATCATCGATCCGAAGACACACGTGAAGAGAATCATTATCACCACGGCGTTGAGCATGTCGGAGTCAACGAGATATTCGCCAGGTGTGGTCTGCAGTTTCATTCCCACCATCACGATGGCGATAGATCCGGCGGCATGCGACGATGTGAGTCCGAACATCATGTTGCCGTTAGACCATGGCATCCTGAACACGCCCTTCATGACGTATGCCGCCAGTCCTTTGCCCAGCGTGCCGAAGAATATGATGCAGAATATCACGAAAACAGTGTGCCATCCAGTGAACAGCACCCTCACGTTTATCAGCATTCCCACTCCGATGAGGAAATATGGTATGAAGAGCGCATTGCCCGTGAACTCCAGTCTGTTCATCAGCGGTGACACGTGGGGTATGTAGCGGTTCAGGATCAGTCCGGCGAAGAACGCTCCGAACACCCCTTCCAGTCCGATGAACCCCGATACCGCCGCACTGAGGAACATCAGCGCCATCACGAAGATATACTGTGCCACGGCATCCGAATACCGCCTCAGAAACCATCGTGCCATCCTCGGCAGCAGCATCAGTCCGCCTGCCACAAACAGGAATATCTTCAGCAGGAACAGGCACCAGAATCCCACTCCGGCGCCGCTGCCGAATGAGCCTACTATGGCTGCCAGCACCACCAGCGCCAGCGTCAGGGCTATCATCGAAGCCCCCACACACAGTGTCACGCTGACATGTCGCTGCAGTCCGTATTTGCAAACGATAGGGTAGGCGATGAGCGTGTTTGATGCCATGATGCTGCTGATGAGCAGCGTTGCCGTGGGGTTATAGTGCAGCAGCGAGCTGCTCGCCCAGTAGGTCAGTGCGAAAGGCAGCAGGAAGGTGAGCAGTCCGAACAGTGCCACCTTCTTGCCGTTGCTCTTCAGTCCCTCGATGTCCATCTCCAGTCCGGCGAGAAACATGATATAGTATAGTCCCACCTTTCCGAAGAGTTCGAAGCTGCTGTCGCGCTCCAGAATGTTCAGACCGTATTTGCCCACTACCACACCTGCGAGCACCATTCCCACGATGTGTGGAATGCGCAGTTTCCCCATCACGATAGGTGCCGCGAGGATTATGAAGAGCACGACGAAGAAAATCATCGTCGGGTCTGTAACAGGCAGGTAATTGGAAATATCCGGTATCATAATGCACTAAATTTAATGCAAAGGTGCAAAAAAAATGTTAGAATTGGCGAGATGTACATCGAAAGTTGTAATTTTGCAATAATAATTAAGATAAACGTGCGATTATTAAACACAAATCAAATTAAAAAGTAGATATGAAAGTAGCAATAGTAGGCGCAAGCGGTGCCGTGGGACAGGAGTTCCTGCGTATCCTTGCTGAGAGAGATTTCCCTATGGACGACCTCGTGTTGTTCGGTTCTGAGCGTTCGGCAGGCAGAAAATACACCTTCAAGGGCAAGGAATATGAGGTGAAGCTTCTTCAGCACAACGATGACTTCAAGGATATCGACATCGCCTTCACCTCGGCCGGCGGCGGCACATCAGAAGAGTTTGCCGGCACCATAACGAAATACGGTTGCGTGATGATCGACAATTCCAGTGCCTTCCGCATGTGCGACGACGTGCCTCTGGTAGTGCCTGAAGTGAATGCCGAGGATGCCCTGAAGCGTCCGCGCGGCATCATCGCCAACCCTAACTGCACCACGATAATGATGGTGGTGGTGCTGAACCCCATCGACAAGCTGAGTCACATCAGAAAGATACACATCGCCTCATACCAGAGCGCTTCGGGAGCAGGAGCGGCTGCCATGGCGGAGCTGGAGCAGCAATACAGGGACATTCTGGAGACGGGCAGCACCACACACGTGGAGAAATTCCCTCATCAGCTTGCCTACAACGTGATTCCGCAGATAGACAAGATGACTCCCAACGACTATACCAAGGAGGAGATGAAGATGTATAACGAGACGCGCAAGATAATGCACTCCGATGTACGCACGAGTGCCACCTGTGTGCGCGTGTCGTCATTGCGCTCACATTCAGAGAGCGTGTGGTTCGAGACCGAGCGTCCGCTCACCGTGGAGGAAATCCGCGAGGCACTGAAGGCAGCGCCGGGAGTGACCCTCGAAGACGACCCTCAGAACTATGTATATCCGATGCCTCTGGAGAGTGCCGGCCACGACGATGTGTATGTGGGCCGTGTGCGCAAGGATCTTGCCGACGACAACGGCAACACGCTGTGGCTCACCGGTGACCAGATTCGCAAGGGTGCCGCACTGAACGCCGTTCAGATTGCCGAATATCTCATCAAGGTGGGCGACGTGAAGTAACGGGCGCGCCCTGCTTGCAGAAACAACTGATTCTGAAAAGGAATTGAAATGAAAGACATATTGCGACTTTCCGATCTCACGATCGGATATGGCAAGACGACAAACAGACGAGTGGTGATGCAGGGTATTGAAGCTGCCCTGCATCCCGGTCGTCTCACTTGTCTTATTGGCGACAACGGAGTGGGAAAGTCCACCCTGCTGCGCACCATCTCCGCCTTCCAGCCTAAGCTCGGCGGAGAGATAATGCTCGGCGAGAGAGAGATTGACTCGTTCACCCGTCAGGAACTGGCGAGGCTCATCGGAGTGGTGCTCACGGAGCGGCCGCAGGTGCAGAACCTCACCGTGTTTCAGATGGCTGCCATGGGGCGCAGCCCGTACACGGGATTCTTCGGACGCCTCAGCGATGATGACAGGCGCATAGTGGGCGAGAGCCTACGTATGGTGGGCATAGAGCATCTTGCCGGACGCATGGCAGGCACACTGAGCGACGGTGAGCGACAGAAGATGATGACGGCGAAGGCTCTGGCGCAGCAGACTAGCGTGGTGTTTCTCGACGAGCCTACGGCTTTTCTCGACTATGGCAGCAAGGTGGAGACACTGCAGATGCTCCGTTCGCTGTGTCATGACAACGGCAAGACGATACTCCTCTCCACACACGACCTCGAACTGGCCCTGCAGATTGCCGACGACCTGTGGGTGATGACTCATGAGCGGCTCATCACCGGACCTACCGCCGCCCTCGCCGCCGACGGCACCCTGTCGCGGTTTATCGACAAGCGCGGCATCCGCTTCGATCCCACCACGATGACGATACGTGTGGTGGCGGAATAGCTTACCATTTTTTTATTTGTTTTACTGAAACTGAAAGCCTGACTTTGGCAAATGGTCAGGCTAAGAATCCCTTAACGGTAATTGACTGATTGGGGTAGGAAAATAGATGCGAAATCTGCCCAATTTCGCTATATATTCCTTGTTTTTTAACATCACACTATTCGATTAGTCAATTTTTTTCTTTACCTTTGCCGGCACAATTTGGTACGAAGACAATTTCGATATTTTACTGATGAGGAAAGAGAAGACTCCTCATTCAGACTACTAAGAAGTATATAAAAATTAATTTACAAACAAAATTCAGTTATCTGTTTATGAAGAAAGAAGAGCAATCTTTTGGCTGCGGCATATCCGTGTCGCAGAAAGGGCATGCCCTGTCTGGATGGATTCTGCGTATCGTCCCTCTCTTCGCTATGCTTTTCGCCACAGTGGCGGCAAAGGCGGCGGGCGACGGCGATGGCGTGAAGTTCAATCCGGGGGTGAGGTATTCGCAGTGGGCGATAAACTCCAGAGCGCATGATTTTTATGCCAATTCCACAGCCTTCGGTCTGGCGAAGTATAAAGCCGACGGAACCAGTGTAGAGATTAAGCGTAATGACACGAAGAAGAAACTTGACTATGTCCCGGGTCTCGTTGCAAAGTCGATGATAGAGGCAGCCGACTATTATCAGAATTTCGATTGGTCGAAGCCTTGGTTTGCCAGCGTAAAGGAGTATGGCGATGCTTATTATAATAGCGTGCCAAACGGTGGCGGCAGCCTCGACGACCTCAACGCCGTGAAGCTCTACATCGGAATCTATAACTACAAGAATGCATCGGCAACAGATAAGGAAAATGCCCAAACGGCTATCGGCAGGGCAACGACTGGTCTCATTGCCCACAACAAGAACAATAGCATCCCGTCTGGCACTCTCGCCAGCGACGCAGTAGTGGGAGGATGGTTTCACAAGACAGCCTACAACAACCAGATGTGGCTCGACGGCGCATATATGGGTTCGGCACTGCTCGCTCAGATAGTGAATTTCAATGGCACCGGCTCAAACGTGTTCGGCAGCGCTGACAAAGATTGGGAGATGGTGTTCAAACAGCTCGACATCGTGTGGAACATGTGCTGGAATTCTACAGACAAGCTGATGTATCACGCCTTTGAGGCGAATGCAGGAACGGGAACGTCTAAGTCGCATGCCGACACATGGGCAGGACTGAACGGCACGACGAAGCCATACACCTTTCATTCGGCAGCCTATTGGGGACGCGCCAACGCATGGTATATCTTCGCCCTCGTGGATGCCCTCGAAGCGATGGGTAAGGCTGGAAGAACTACCGACGCCAACTACAGCACTCTGAATTCTCACCTGCAAGAGCTCGCCGCTGGCATCGTGGCGCGTCAGACAAGCGATGGCGGATGGTATCAGCTGCTCGACAAAACAGATTCTTTCAAGGCAACCAGCTACAACGGCAAATCAGCGAGCGCCACCAATTATATCGAGACCTCTGCCACGGCAATCTTCTCTGCGGCTTTGTTCAAGGCGGTGCGTCTCGGACTGATTGACGCCAAATACAAGGAGAACGCCAAGAAGGCTTTTGAATGTCTGGTGAACAACTACACATATCTGAAAGACGGAAGTCTGGAGATATGGGGCAGCTGCCGGTCTGCCGGTCTTGGCGGTGGAACGGGTAATGATTATGCTAAAGGTGGCAAGAAATACCGCGACGGTTCCAATGAATATTATCTGCTGGGCTATGACGTGCCGATGGTGGAGAAAAAGGAGGGAATCACCGAAGGCAAGGTGCTCGGCGGTTTCATCATGGCGGCAACGGAGTATGAGCGCGCTTATCAGAATCAGGACAATGCCTCGATTCTCTTCTCTTATGACCTGAAGCCAGCTTACGACCTGACGCAGTCGGGCGCTACGGCTCCCGTAGTGGAGGTGTGTGGCACGGATGCGGCTAAGGCGACATACCAGTGGTATGACGCTACGACAGGCAATGCCGTAGATGGAGCTGGAACTAAAGAGGCTCAGTTTACTCCTCAGACCACAGGCGACTACTACTGCGTGGCTACAGTGGGCAGCACAAGCATACAGACGAGTACGACGAATATCAAGGTTAATAATACTGGAGGTGGCGAGACCGGAGGGGAAACGACGACGGAGACGGTGTTCTCTTATGATGTACCTGCTTCAGGTGAACTGTCAACTACTGATACCAATGAAGGTGTAACTGGCGGTAAAATTATGTTTGCTTCTAGTAAAAATGAAGGAGACAGGTATAAAATTGATAATGATGCAAAATATGTAAAGGTTACCCTTAGCGGTAATTCGCTTAAGGCAGGAGATGTAATTTCCGTTAAAGCCTCAGCGTCAAATTCTGGCTATGGCTGTTTTGCAGCATTGGATACAGACAAAAAAATGACTTTAAAACTGGGTAACCTTACCGATAAAGGTCCAGAAGATATTTCTTATACTGTTACCGAGAGGGATATTCTTAACGGGCAATCTTCTTTCTATTTGTTTAGAGAAAGTGGTAAGTCAATTTATGTTCATTCCATCACCATCACCCGCAAGACCACTACTCCGACGACCTCTCCTCTGGTTATTGCCGTGGAAAACGTGGAGATGAATGTCACCGACGAAGAGACACGGCAGCCGGAAGTGAGAGTGTATGGCATTGGTGACAAACTGCTTACTCTCGGCACAGACTATAAACTGTCTTTCTCTACCGATAACGATAACGTGACCATCAATGACAAAGGTGTTTTCACGGCGGCTGGAAGCCAGTTCAATTATACTGAAGGCGTCACCCACGTCACCGTTACGGCTACACCGTCGGAAAAGCTTGCCGGACAATATACCAAAGCAACAGAGGACTTCACGTTCACCGTGAGGAAGGGCAAGATGAAGCCCGAGTTCATGTCTGCTTTCAATGCTACAACCATCAAGGTGGCAAAGGGCACGAAGAAGACCATCGAGGTGCCTCTCAATTATGGAGGAGAGGACGTGAGCGGATATTTCAACGTGGGTTACACTTGTTCGGCTTTGCCAAAGCTTTCTGGCTCTAACAACAAAATGACATACACCTTCGGTGCTGAGGGGAAGTATCAGATAACGGTGAGCGCCACTCCTAAAATCATCAATCAAGGCACCGATACAGAGTTTGACTATAGCCAGGAGTATGACGCTCCGGATGCCGTGACATTCACCGTTGATGTGAAAGCGTCTTATGCCGTTCCGGTGGTCACTCTCAATCCTTCTGCCGCCAAGACAATCTATGTTGGCGAAGTAGTGGATGCTCCAGCCGTAAGCGTTACTGAATCGGGCACGGCAATCGACAATAGCAAATACACCATGGAGTGGACATCCTTCGCACCCGATGTTTGTAAGGTGGATGCCACAACGGGCAAGATAGAGGGCGTGAGCGCCGGCGACAATGTCAAGATTCAGGTGGCAGTGAGCGGAGATGGCTTTGAGGATGTGTTCTCGTATATCCTCGTGTCGGTGGACGACCCTGCAAAATATCGCGTCAAAGCCACAGGCTCAGGAGAGAAATACAGTCCGATGACACCATTATTCAATCAGAACAAGACTCTTGCCGTGACTCTCGGCGGATGGAGCTTCACCGACCGCCAAACGGCTCCCGTATCGAAAGAGGGCCTCACCTATGGCGAGAACAACAAATGGGCTGGTGACTCGTCGCCGGCAACTTGGTTGATAAAGGGTTTCGACTATTATCTCTCGGGCATCACATGTCAGAATGCGCGTCAGGAAGACGGTGCCTGTCCGTTGCCAAGCGAGACTCAGTGGTATGACGGCAAACTGCAGAAGGTAAAGGGCGGCACAGTGGATCCGATGTTCTATGTGCCTTGCTCGGGAGCATATCTCACGGTGGAGCCAAAGACCAACGGTAAGGTCAGCGTCAGCGTGTTCCAGAACGGAGTGTTCGACAAGTCGGGTGGCGTCTATGCATACCGTCCGCAGCGCCGTGTGTTCGTATTGGACGAGGCTGGAAAGGTGGTGGCTTCTGAGGCGACAATCAGTGCTACCGGCGGTAAGCTCTCTGTGGCAGACAAGAACGCAACGGGCGACCTGAAGGATCCGTACAAGATAACAAACTATCCTTGTAATATCACAGGACTGGCGAGTGGTCCTTCTACCACTGGCGGCGGCAAAAAAAATAGCAATCCTTCGCCTACCATTGAAGACGTGAAGAATCATTTCCGCGGCATGACTTCATTTGAGATGAGCGCCTCCGGTTTCCAGAACAACGTTTATGAGAGCAATATCGACAACAAGGTTACATGGGGCAGTTATGCCACACCAAACAATGGTGCCGACGACAATGTGAAGGGTTCTCACGGATGGTCGGTGCTGGTGGATGCGGCTGTGACTTACACCTTTGATGTGAAGGCTGGCAAGACATATTATTTATATAACTATGGTTCGAAACTCGGTTTCTATGGATTCTCATTCGATGAGTCTAAGGGACAGACGGTGAAGAACTATGAATTTGATGAGACCGCCGCAAACACCATCGAACTGACCAAGGCTGGTGAACTGACCACGGCGAAGGTGAACCGCGCAATGGCGGCTGGCGTGTGGACAACATGCGTGCTGCCGTTCAGCCTGAACAAGCAGCAGGTGGATGCCATATTCGGAAAGACTTACGACAGGGATACTCCCAACGGAACGCAGATTCTGTATTTCGACCGTGTGGAGGGAACGAAGGCGATTTTCGTGCGCCATGCCTACAACAATATCGTGGCTGGCAAACCGTTCCTCATCAAACCGGCACAGGATGTCGCCTCTATCAATACGGCAGAGGTGGAAGGCTATCCTTACGTGACGATAGAGAACACTCAGCCGGCAGAATGGTGCAAGGGCAACGGATATGTATGGATGTCGAGCTACAGCAACGGCCTGACGGTGAAGGAGGGCGACTGCTTCATCAGCAACAAAGACGGTTCGTTCAAGAACTTCGTCGGCACCCCGGGCACGCTGAAGGGCTTCCGCGGTTATCTCAAGAATATCGGCACCAACGGAGTGTCTGAGGCAAAGAAACTCACCGTGGGCATGGGTAGCAATGTGACAACCAACGAGACCTCGGCAATCGACGGTATCTTGATCGACGGCGACATGCCGGCAGACAGCGTTACCGCAGCTGACGGTAAGGTGTATAACCTCAACGGACAGGTTGTGGCAACCTCATACCGACAGTTCCAGGCATTGCCCGGCGGCGTGTATGTGGTTAACGGAAAGAAAGTAGTGAAGTAAGCAAGCTCCGAATACTTGTAGTAAGCAAGTTTCTGGATAACTTGAAGTAACAAGTTCTGAATACTTGTAGCAGCAAGTTCTGACAACTTATCGCAGTCAAGTTCTTACAGCTTGTAGAAACTAATAATAAATGTAACAATGAACAAGAAAACATATATCCCCCCACAGACCACGCTCGTGAAATGTCATATCGAGGGCGTGATGCAGCAACTGTCAAAGACCGGTGGAGAGAGCAAAGTGGACCCCAACACGCCAATCGCCCCTCCACAGGGCGGCAATGGTGGAAGTGACGAATTGAGCAAGGAGAACTCCGGACTCCTTTGGGACTATTAGTCCCGCTTCTTTTTCTTTTTGTCTGCATCATGCCGGGATAGGGTAGCTCACAGCTCCCTATCCGCATGATGTCTATGCAAGTCGCCATGACAGAACGGCATAATCTCCGTTAGTGTATCAGACGATGTAATGTCAGTTTATGAATCAAACGTCGTAATGTCAGTTTATACATCAGACGATGTAATGTCAGTTTATCCATCAGACGGTGTAATGTCTTTGACTCTAAAATAAATAGCGCAATAAATTTTGTCAGGTGGAAAAAATACCGTACCTTTGCACCGCAAAATTGCGCTTGTGGCGAAATTGGTAGACGCGCCAGACTTAGGATCTGGTGTCTCGCGACGTGTAGGTTCGAGTCCTATCAGGCGCACCCAGTAAAATCCTAACTGCTTGTATATTGGCAGTTAGGATTTTTTCGTTTATGAAATTGCCGAGTTTTTGCCAACACAATTTCGTGCTGATTATACAATCCGTCCTGTCTATATCAACAACAATCTGTCAAGAGGAACTTTCAAACGCAACCATGAAGGCGACTATCTTTGTACGGAGCAAGAGCTGAAAATGATGCTCCGTGATGCCAATGAAGCTGGCAATGATGGCTTGCTGTTGGAATACTACACGATGGATGACATTGACATCCCAACTTTGGAACGTTTCCGCCAAATGTTTCAGAACTTGCATCCAGAACATCAATGGAACTCGTCTGAACATAAGGAGTTTCTAACGAACTTTGGCGGTTATACAAGAGACAGAAGAACAGGAAAAGAAGGACTGACCATGGCTGGACTCTTAATGTTTGGCAAGGGGCTACCAGTTCGTGAGCGTTTTGATAATTTGCGTATGGACTACATTGACAAGTCAAACCTGATTGGAGACCAGCGGTATAGCGACCGATTGACATACGATGGTACTTGGGAAAACAACCTGTTCAACTTTATCCGTATGGTCATTCCGAAATTGACACGTGACTTGCCGCACCCCTTCAGTATGGACGGTGTTGTACGTAGAGATGACACCCTTCAAGCCAAGGCTGTGCGTGAAGCCGTTACAAACATGGTTATTCATTCTGATTTCATGGTGAATGGGGTGCTAAAGGTTGAAAAGTATGATGATTGTTTCGTACTGACCAATCCTGGACTTCTGAAACTGCCCATTGAACAGATTTACAAAGGCGGTGAGTCAAAAGCACGTAATCAGCGTATGCAGAATATGTTTCGCATGATTGGCTATGGTGAAAACCTTGGCTCAGGCTTCCCTCTCATCCTAAATGCTTGGAATGAGAAGCATTGGATAAAGCCCGAATTGTTGGAACAGCCCGAACTTATGCAGGTAAAATTGACCCTCCATATTCAGAATGAGTCAAAAAATGAGCCTGTAAATGAGCCTGTAAATGAGCCTGTAAATGAGCGTCAGCAAGCCATTCTGTCTGCTATGAAAGAAAATCCATCTATAACAAGAGAAGATTTGGCAAACAGACTCAATGTTTCGCTTGCAACGCTAAAAAGAGAACTAACTTCGCTAAGAAAGAAAGGGTGCATAGCTCGTAGCGGAAGTGATAAAAATGGGCAATGGATACTTTTAAAAGTTTGAAATATCCATTGCCATTTTATCTTGCAAAACTGCGGTTATAAGTATTTCCACCCCACGATGGCTTGCTCCATCTCTTGGCATAGCTTCTGAAACTTCTGACAGAGAGAGTTCGACCATTTGGTCATGCCGAACAGCTGCTTCTGCTCCAGAAACTCATCATTATCCCATTGCGTGTAGTCGTAGTCGGAGAAGTAACGCTTGTATTCACGCAAGGTATCGCCAGAAAAACGCTTGTAGTCTTCTATGTCGCCAAACCAGTAGCTGCTCATCATCTGACGGGCAAAAGCCTCATGAGAATAGTTGCCTAAAAGATTGTGGTGTTTCAGTACGCTCCATACGCAGAACCACTGGTTCTTCCTGTTTACCAACTTCACCATCAGCGAAATCGTTTTTCTCAATTCTTCCATTTTTACCGGTCTTCCGTTGAGTACCGTTACAAAAACCTCATTGTCGAACTGCGGTTTTATTTCATTTGGATTCTGACATTCGTAAATCCGCTGTTCCAGAAGCTGCCATTTGGCAGTAGCAGAGAGCAGGCTGATGTATTCTTCAGCAGTAAATGTCAGCCGGTTTACTTCCTTTCCCATCTCGTAGGCATCGTTTACATGGTGTAGGAATGGCAGGAGCAGACTGTCAGGCACTTCGTTTTGCAGTTTGCGCTGTTCGGAGCGCATCTGGTCTATGTTGAGTGTCAGCCGGTCGTTATTGTATTCCAGAGTAGAGATATACAGATCGATGTCTCTCTTGCCTTTCGGGTCTGTGGTATATTTTTGTACCCCCATTTCGGTGAGTCGTCCAGCCTCGTCGTCAGTAATATATCTTCCGCAAACATCGTTTACCCGTCGGAAATGATAGACCAGATAGCATGAGAAACCATATAGCTGGAAGATATTCCAGAATCTTTCTTCGGGTTTAACTCCTGGATATTTCGCAAATTTGTTTTTCTTGAGAAAAGCTTTTTCCACGATATTGATGTCTGTTAAGAAATTGGCAATGGAGTTTTCCGACATGCCATCCTCTATGAGCAGTTCATGCAGTTTGGGAAACAGGATGCTCATCTGTGCAGAAAACATGCCGCTCTTATGACCTTCCAGTATTTTGGTGGCCTGATAATTTTCTATTATTTTTTTTAAGAAAGGGCTCATTTCATTGATGACGATCTGGCTGATGTTGTCGATATGGGTCTGATTGATGAACTTGCGCTGGTGGGTCAGGTCGTTGTGCTGCAAAGCGAAATCCTGATCTGCCATGTAGCAGAGCCTTGAAGCCTTGGTGCATAGAGAGCGGATGTCAAAGTTCATCTCCTGGGTGCTGTAGTCTTCCCAGCCTTGCATGAGAACCTGGCACATCATATAAAAGGTGTTCAGTTGTCGGTCGAAAACTTCATAGCTGAACGGTGATTGTTGTTCGTCTTTATCTGTCATGGTTGTATAAATAGCCTGTTGTTACCTGTTTTGTACGGGTAATGACTTGCATGATTTGAATGAATATTATATAGGTGCAAAGATAAAGAAAAAGAGTGAGAAAACCAATGAATGTATAAGGAATTTTTATTTTTCCCTGCTGTTTTCCCCGTTACCCTTTATTTTTTCCCCGTTTTTCCCTGCTGTGTTTCCGGGTGATAGGGAAAAGTTGGAAAAGGGGGCTTCCGTTTTGTATCTTTGCATTGTCGATAAAAAATCGTACTGCGATGTGGCAAAAACCCTTTACCCTTCATAGGCTGATTGTAAGTTGCTGTGTGATAGGATGTTACGGGATTAATAACTCAAAACCACCCTTCATAACCCTTCATCGCCCTTCATCTCAAAAAAAGGAGCAAGTTGGAAGGCGAGGCTTGCAGAACGATATGACAATAGCTAATAGATTATTATTAATATTTTAAATTATTGGTTTATGAACAAACAACTAAATGAGATGTCATTATTGATGACAGGTAGCGGATCTTCTATCTATATGGTAGAGAGTTTCATGGAAGAGTACTATGCCTTCCGTCGTAATTTGCTCAGCGGAAAGACGGAAATGGCTGTTCTGAAGGACATAGACGGGGCTTCTCCTGATGTTGAGGCTTCTCCTGATGTTGAGGAATCTCCTGATGATGGGGCTTCTTCTGTTGATGAGAAAGAAGAGAACACTCTTCAGAATAGCAATCTGAAATGGGAGGTGATGACCAAGGAGAAGGTCAACTCCATTGTCAGAGCTGCCAAAAAAATGGGAGTGGGAGGCAAGAAGTCGCCCCGACAGGACATCGAGGAATATATCTGTTCTGATGTCGTTCCTGACTTTGATCCTATCCGAGCTTATCTCATGGGATTGCCCAAGTGGGATGGCAAGAACCATGTTGCCGAACTGTTCAGCAGAATACCTGGGCTGACAAGTGAGCAACTGTCATGGTGTGCCATCTGGCTCCGTTCTGCGGTGGCTCATTGGCTACAGATGGATACGCTGCATGGCAACGAGGTGGTGCCTGTATTGATTGGTTCACAGGGTTGCGGAAAGAGTACCTTTGCCAATCGTCTCTTGCCAGAGCACCTGCGCCAGTATTTCCTCGACCATATCAACTTCGGCAATAAGTTTGATGCAGAGATGGCGCTCACCCACAACCTCTATGTCAATATAGACGAGTTTGCCAACATGGGACCTCACCAGCAGGGCAAGCTGAAACAGACCCTCTCCAAGGTAAAGGTGAACGGCCGTCCTATCTTCGGCAAGGCGCAGGCGGACCGTCCTCGCTATGCTTCCTTCCTGGCCACCACCAATGATGAGCATCCGCTCTGCGACCCAACGGGCAGTCGCCGATTCATCTGTATTCACATCCCTTCTGGTCGTCATATAGACAACGCCTCGGTCGTCTATTACGACCAACTTTATGCGCAAGTAATGTATGAACTGAGGGATAAGAAGATACCTTATTGGTTCTCCAATGAGGAGGTGATTCGCTTGCAGGAACGTAATTTAACTTTTTTCAAAACCGATGATTTGGAGACGATGCTCAAGACTTGTTTCCGAGTGCCGGGGGAAGAAGAGAAGGCGAAGTGGATGAATTGTTCAGAGGTGTATAATGTGCTCCATGAACAGTATCCTATGTTGCAGCCAAGCATGAGTTTGAAAGTGAAAATTGGCCAGACGCTCAGACTGATGGGATGCTCCAATAAACATACTATGAGGGGACAGTCTTATCTGCTTGTTTCTGCTGCGTCAGCCTGATTGATAAGCGGCTCCGCGTTTATGTAAGCGGCTCCGCGTTTATACCTTGCATAATTGAAAAAAGCAGTAATAGCTGATTGAATAATGCTGTTACTGCTTTTTCCATCTGTCAGGAAGCAAGTCTCTGTATTTTTCCAATGGAGTATTTGGTTGCCATTCTACGGTCTTTTCTATGACGTCGCTAATGTATTCGAACAGATTAATGCCATTCATTTTGCATGAGATGGCGATAGAATATAGGATAGCTCCTCGTCTTGCCCCTTCGTGCGAACCAAAGAATAATGAGTTTCTTCTCGACAGCGATATGTACCTCTGGATTCTCTCAATATAATTGTTGTCGAGAGCAGTATCACCTCTTTTAAAAATGTCACAAATGGCATTATACTCGTTAAGGGCATAACCGACGGCCTGCGCCAAGGCCGATTTGGGCAGCAGATCCTTCCTGGAAGATAATTCCTCCAGTTTCTCTAATAAATCCTGCAAAATGTCCGGTGCGTATGATTGCCGATAAGCCAGATGTTTCTCTACTGTCCATCCATTTACGCCAACCTTATGCTTTTTGTCTTCTTGATAAAATCTGTTGATGATGCCTGCAACTTCCTGTGCATCCTTGTCGTTCTTGCCACAGTCGATGAAGTTTCTCTTGACATGCTGCAGACAGGCAATTCTCATAATGTCCGGATAAGCATCCGACTCCAGCTTCCGGTAAGGAGCATATGCATCACTCTGTACTGTACCTTTATAATACGAGAACACATCAAGTATGACCTGCTCAGAACGTGATCCATCCTCATATACGAAGAACACAAGTCCCAGTTTAGGTGCGCTTACCGCCCACAGGTAGCCTTTCTTCGAGCCGTTGTCTGTAGGCTTTACCCTCGTCAGCAGTACTT
>OQVT01000124.1_pt1 | contig 32343 bp, 28 predicted proteins | sample 1691561 | NCBI WGS metagenome assembly OQVT01 (sample SAMN03418260, study PRJEB22391) | human gut metagenome | biome: human-gut; feature: organic feature; material: feces | host: Homo sapiens | place: Tanzania | collected 2013-01 | reverse complement strand
GCAGAACCGTGAGATGTAACGATGCTGATGAGGAAGGTCATGGCAGAGCAGCCCGCGGAGGACGCAGTTCTGAGGGTAGAGGCGGCCGTGGTTCAGAAAGAGGAGGTCGCAGCCGCAGAGGTTCTTCTGATGATGCTAGAGACTCTCGTGATTCTCGTGGAAAGGGCGGACGTGGAAGCCGTGGTGAATCTCGTGGCGGCAGAAAGTCTCGTCCTCAGGAGGATACAGGCGATTGGCGTCAGTTCTTCCAGAACAATGACGAAGAGCTGGAGATTCACCTTATCCTCCGTCATACGCTCGATCTGGATACGGGCACCGGTACCGATCCGCTTCAGCATCGCGCCGCCCTTCCCGATGATGATGCCCTTATGCGCATCCCGCTCACAGACGATGGTCGCCTTGATGTCCCAGATGCCGGTCTTCCGCTGGTGCATCTCATCGATCAGCACCGCGATGCCATGTGGCACCTCATCCTTCAGCTTTCGGAGCGCCTGCTCACGGATCAGCTCACCCGCGATCTCACGCATCGTCTGGTCGGTCACGGTATCCTCATCATAGTAACGAGGCCCCTCCGGAAGGTACTGAAAAATCACCTTCTTCAGTTCGTCAATGTTTCGGGCCCGTGCGGCAGAGACCGGAACGATCTCTGTGAAATCCATAAGGTCACGATACTTCTCGATGGCCGCCGTCAGCTCGACCGCCGGATCCTTCAAGGTATCGATCTTATTGATCACGAGAATCTTCGGCTTATCGTACTTCTTCATCACCTCTGCGATGTGCTGCTCACCGGCTCCGATATAGGTGGTCGGCTCCACGAGCCAGACGATGACATCGACGTCCTCGAGGGTCTTCTCCGCCACATGGTCCATGTACTCGCCGAGCTTGTTCGCCGCCTTATGGATGCCCGGGGTATCGAGAAAGATGATCTGTCCACGCTCGTCATCATACACCGTCTGGATACGACCGCGGGTCGTCTGCGGCTTCTCCGAGGTGATGGCGATCTTCTGTCCGATCACGTGATTCATCAAGGTTGATTTTCCTACATTCGGGCGCCCCACGAGCGCCACAAAGCCTGTCCTTATCATTTAAAAAGCTCCTCTGTCGTCAGGAAAAGATCCTGATGTGCATCGATTTCTGTTCCACTGCCGATGGTGCAGCCGGCACCGGTCGCCAGCATCGCCTCCACATAGTCCGAAAGCGCGCGGATATCCTCTACCGTCGTCGCAAGCACCTGGTCGCGCTCCCGCTGCAGTGTCTCGTTCGACACATGGGAGAGGAAGGCGCTGACACTGAGGGCGGCAACATTGGCGTTCGTACGTGGCGTATCCAGCTCACTGATGGCTCCGATGATGTATTTCGTCATATCCCGCTCACTCGCGCGGAAGCTCCGAAGATACGCCGGAAGTGCCTCGTAGCAGGCGAGGGTCTCCCGGAGGTGCGGATCCCGGTAAGAGCAGAGATAGCCCTCACCGGAGCGGCCGAAGCCGGCCATGCAGCCATAGGCACCGCCCTTCACACGAAGATTGAGCCAGAGATAGTCGTAGTTCAGAATCATCTTCAGTACGCGAAGCGCCCCGGTATACGGATGCTTCGTCGGATCATACCAGCCGGCCCGGGCAACATAATTTACCTGGGACGGGGTCCGGAAGCCCTCGTTCCGGTTACCGTGAAGGATGAGCTGCGGCTTCTCTTCGTCGGCTTCTGTATGGGTACCGGCGATATAGTCTGCATCCAGTACCTCGCGGAGCAGCTCCTTCTCACGAAGATCACGGCGGTAGTTCTCCTTCCATGTCGGGTAGATCTGCTCGAGCGCCGCGATGCCCTGCGGCTCCGCCGTCGCCGACACAAACATGTTCTCGAGGCAGAACAGCTTATCCGCGACCTCCCAGAGCTTCCGGCCGAGGGCCTTCGGATCTGCACGGAAGGCATCCGCGATGCGGTTCACGAAGTGGTAGTAGCTGATGCCGCCCACGAGGTCCTGGTAGCGTCCGGTGCCGGAGAAGTAGGAGCTTGCGCGGTTCACGGCATAGCTGTGGCCGGCGCCCTCGATCTTCATCCGTTCCCGGGAGCGGGCCTCCGCGAGGATCTCCGCCATCCGCTTCGCATCCTCGAACTTCGTCGTATGCAGGATCTCACGAATCAGTGCGAGAACATGGCCCAGGTGCTCATAGAGCAGCTTCACCTCCACACTGAAGATGCCGGTATAGTGATTATAGTGATCGAGGTCCGGATACGCGTTCATATCGAAGTTCATGCCGCCGGTGTGCAGCAGAACATCCGAGGAGAGGTCCTGGAAGCTGTGCTGCTTCGTATCCATATACGCGAGCACGGTCTTCAGGAGGCCGGCGTACGGCAGCTCCTCCTCGGTGAGGCACTGCGTGTTGAAATTGAGGCGGAGATACATCACGCCGCGGGTATCCCGGCTCGTCTCGAGCAGCAGGGTGTCCTCCACCCGCTTCTCCTCCCAGTGGTAGCGCTCGGCCTGCTTTCCGATATCAGCGATGCTGAGCAGCGGAAGCTTCCGTAGGTTTTCGTCGGAGGTCGGTTCCTCCTGGTAGGCCTTCAGTGCCTTCGTCTGTTCAATGCAGGCGATCCGTTCTGCCTGTGTCATACCGTTTTTCAGTGTCGCCAGCTTCTTCTCGAGCGCCTGCTCCCGCTTCTCGGTGAGGCCGCGCTCCGGCTTACAGATCACGAGGGCCGCATGCGGATTGTCGAGGAGACACTCTGCGATCAGCTTCTCGAAGTAGCCGTGCTTCGCATCCTCGCGGAGCTCCTGATAGTACTGCGTGCAGAAGAGATACTCCCATGGTTCCCGGCCATAGAGCCAGGTGTCCATCGCGGTCAGTGCATAGACGAGGCCCTTCGGTGAACGTCCGTAATCCGCCTCACGGTACTGGAACTCATCATGATTGATGGCGGCGAGAATCGCCTGCTGGTCGAGCCCCTCCTCCACCAGCTTCCGCAGGGTCGTGTCGATGATGGAGAGGAAGCGCTTCTTATCCTTCGCATCCGCCCCCTTCGCACAGACAGAAAAATACGGCTGGCGGATACCATCCTCGAAACCGCCGAAGATATCCTCTCCGATCCCGGCCTCGACGAGGGCCTGCTTGAGCGGCGCGCCCGGTGAGGACAGCAGCACATAGTCCAGGATATCGAGGGCGAGGTTCCGCTTGTTATCGAGGGCATCCACCGCGACGTTCCAGGCGAGGTAGGTGTTTTTCGTAAGCGGCTCCTGTGCTCCGACAGAGTACGAGATTTCCTCTTCGTGGAGGTGGGTAAATGCCGGCTGCAGCGGGATCTCGGAATCCGGATCGATCGCATCATACGCCGAGAGGTAGGCCTCATCGAGCCACGCGAGCTTCTTCTCCATATCCATATCGCCGTACAGGATGATGTAGGCATTGGACGGATGATAGTAGCGCGCATGGAAGGCACGGAACTGATCGAAGTCGAGCTCCGGGATCACCTCCGGATCACCGCCGGACTCGTTGCCGTAGCAGGTATCCGGGAAGAGGGCGTTCATGATGTAGCGCTCGAGTACCGACTCCGGGTTCGAGAAGACACCCTTCATCTCGTTGTAGACGACGCCGTTATAGCGGAGCGCATCCTGCTCGTCCATCATCTCATAGTGCCAGCCCTCCTGCTGAAGGATACGCGGATCCTCCACGCAGTTCGGATGGAACACGGCATCGAGATAGACGTCCATCAGGTTATTGAAATCCTTCTCGTTACGGGAGGCAACCGGATACACGGTCTTATCCGGATACGTCATCGCATTCAGGAAGGTGTTGAGGGAGCCCTTCGCAAGCTCCACAAACGGATCCTTCAGCGGAAACTTCTTCGAGCCGCACAGCACGGAGTGCTCCGTGATGTGGGCCACGCCGGTGCTGTCCTCCGCCGGGGTTCGAAAGGCGATACTGAAGACCTTATTGTCATCCGTGTTCTTCATGGTAAAGATACGGGCACCACTCTTCGTATGACGGTAGATGCACGCATCGGTCGAAAGTTCATCGATTCTTCTGGTCTCGATCAGCTCATAATTCTTCATTCAGCTTCCTCTTTTTTCTATATATTTCCGATCAGACGATCCTTGAAGACCGCGATGGCCTCCCGGACGCTCAGGTGGACGAGCATCAGCTCACTCGTCTCGGTCGCCATCGGGCAGGCCTCCGGATAGCCGAAACGCGCCGCGATACGACAGGCCCGGAAGAGATTAAATTCGGAGGTGATGATGCCGAGGGTGATCGGCTTCTCCTCCCCCAGAACGACCTCGATTTCCTCCCCGTTCGTACCGCGCAGCGGCACCATAAGTCCCGGATGGCCCTTCGCTCTTTCCCGGAGTCGGGCCTCCCGATCCTGCTGTATCGTCCGAAGCGAGAAGCCGATCTTCTCCTGTGTGGAGTGGGAATAGAACTCCAGCAGCAGACGGTTCTCCGGGATGCCGGCCTTGATCATGTAGTAGTACATGACCGTCGCTTCGGTGCTTCGATCATAGTCGCTCCGGCCACCGGACAGCACGAAGATGGTGTCCGGATTTTCCTTCGCATACGCGACGGCACAGTCCAGGCGCTTCTTCAGCGACGGTGAGATCCGGTTATCGACGAGATCCGTCCCCATCACGATCACATAGTCGAGGTTCTTCTGCTCGACCGTATGCGCATTAAAGAAGATCGTGCCGAGAAGGGCCAGCAGGACCAGCATCCAGAGACCATAGCTCGTAAAGATGAACACGAAAGGCCCCGGATGGATCCGCTTCTTCTCCCGCTGCTTTCTGCGGACATAGCGCACCAGTGCAAACATAAGAAACTGAACCGCTGCAAAAAGCGGCCAGAACCACAGAAAGCTGGTCAGTCCATGAATCATGATGATCGCGATCACATACAGCAGGGCCGCGACACCCAGTACGATGAAGATTCCTTCCATACGCGTTAGTCAAGCGCCTGCTTCTCAGCGCTTTCCTTTCTGATGATATCACCGGCCTCTGGAGCTGTACTGAAGCGCACCTTCAGCTGCTGACAGGCATGCGGGCAGGATGCCTGTGCGACATCGGTCGCCGCATCCCGGATTTCCAGCACCGTGATCGGCAGATCCCGGCCATCCGGCTTCATAATCTCGAGCTGTTCTCCCACTGAGAACTTGTTCTTCTGCTCGAGGTAGCTCCAGCCCTCCGCATCGCTCTCACGGATCGTGCCGAGGTAGACCGAACCGGTCACATAGGTGTTGCTGTCATAGATATGATCATCCTGCGTCGGACGTCCATAGTAGAAGCCCGTCGTAAACTCACGGTAGGTGCACTTCGCGATCTCCTGCTTATACCACTCCATGTTGGCGCGGTACTTTTCCTCGCTCTCCTTATAGTCATCGATCGCCTTACGATAGGTCCGTGCGACGGTCGCGACATAAAGTGCCGTCTTCATACGGCCCTCGATCTTCAGTGAATCGATGCCAGCCTCGATCAGCTCCGGGATATGCTCGATCATGCAGAGATCCTTCGAATTAAAGATATAGGTTCCGCGCTCGTTCTCAACCACCGGGAAATACTCACCCGGACGGGTCTCCTCGATGAGACTGTACTTCCAGCGACACGGATGTGTGCAGGCTCCCCGGTTCGCATCGCGGCCGGTCAGGAAGTTACTCAGCATGCAGCGCCCGGAGTAGGACATGCACATCGCGCCATGCACGAAGGCCTCGATGTCCATCTCCTCCGGGATATGCTGACGCAGCTCCCGGATCTCGTTCAGGCTCAGCTCACGCGCACAGACGACACGCTTCGCGCCGAGCTGCCACCAGAAGAGGAAGGTCTGCCAGTTCGTGTTGTTCGCCTGGGTCGAGATATGCAGCTCGATGGATGCCGGAAGGACCTCCTTCGCGATCATAAACACACCCGGGTCCGCGATCAGCACTGCATCGATGCCGGTCTCCGCCAGCTCCTGAAAGTAGGTACGCACGCCATCGAGGTCGTAATTATGGGCGAAGATGTTCGCGGTGACGAAGACCTTCACCTGATGTGCATGTGCGTAGGCGACGCCCTCGCGGATTTCCTCCAGTGTAAAGTTTTTTGCATTGGCCCGAAGACCGAAGGCCTCACCGCCTAAGTAAACGGCATTCGCACCATAGTTCACGGCGGTCTTTAATACATCCAGCGAACCCGCCGGAATCAAAAGCTCTGTTTCTTTCAGCATATGCTCTCTCCATCTATCTGATGTTCATCTACGCGATGTTCATCCATCTGACATCCATCTATGCGACGTTTATCTATGCATGTTATTTTCGGACACTGATCGACACGCCATCGCCGACCGGCAGGATCGCGGTTTCCAGTGCCGCTTCATGCTTCAGGCGGAAGAGGTACTCCCGCATGCGGGTATGAATGGTGCGGTCTCTCCGCTCCACCTGGTAACGGCTCTCGATGATGCTGCCGTCCTGCAGGATGTTGTCGCTGACGAGCACACTGCCCGGCGACATCAGTCGGAGGATGTCCGGCAGCCAGACGATATACTGTGCCTTCGCCGCATCCATAAAAATAAAATCGAAGTGCTGCTCCTCCTCGACCAGGCGGTGGAGCAGTGCACCCGCATCCCCCGGAACCAGCGTGATGTGATCCCGGTACGGGCTGCGCACGAAGTTCCGCGTCGCCGCTTCGATTCTCGGCGGATAGCTCTCCACCGTCAGCAGCTCCGCCTGCCCGTCGCAGGCCTCCGCCATGCAGAGGGCGGAGTAGCCAACCGCCGCACCGATCTCCAGGATCCGCTTCGGACGAAGCATCCTCATGAAACACTTAAGAAGCGCCGCCGTTTCATCCCGGATAATCGGGATTTCCGCTGCGAGCGCTTCTGCTCTGATGGTTTCAAGAAGCTCACTACGATCCGGTTCCAGTGAATGGATATAATTCACAAGCCGTTCATCCGTAATCAAGGGTTCTTTTCCTCACGATCTGCTGTTGTCATGGCACGGGCCGCATCCTGCTGGATGAGGTTTTCATCCTCCGTACCGCCGATGATTTCCGTACCGTCTGCACCGGTCTCTTCCGCTGCTGCCGTACTTTCCTGTGCTGCCAGCAGATTCTTATCCGCCAGCTCCTTGTTCTTCGTACCCTCCTGATTCAGGTGCTCGATGATATCGACCACCGTCATCGACGGGCTCAGTGTATAGCTTCCCGGCTCGATCTCGAGTTCATAGAGATGCGCCTGTAGCACGAAGGCCTGACGGTTATCGATCAGCCCGGCCTTCTCGAGTTCCTTCGCAAGCCGGTCCAGGCTCTCGCCATCCGTGATGACGAACTCCTGCTCCGGTGCACCGGCGCCGGCCAGGGCATGCTCATAGAACAGTCCGTGACCATAGCTGTACGCCACCCGGATCCCCTGCAGCAGCAGGAAAATGATGGCTGCAATCAGAATAACGCGCCAGGCCATGCCGGTGATGAAGCCGGCTGTCCTGGACACGGAATCGTTTCGGCGCATGCCTTAAACCTCCATAATGATCGGAAGGATCACCGGATCACGCTTGATTTTCTTCCAGAGGAAGTCAGACAGCGAGTCCTTGATGATATTTTTAATCTTGCCCCAGTCGTTTACGTGACGTACGAGGCAGTCATCGACCGCATCCTGCACCTGCACGCGTGCCTCCTCCATGAGGTCCTCGGACTCACGGACATAGACGAAGCCACGGGATACGAGGTCCGGACCGGCCAGAAGATGACCCGAGTACTTCTCGAGCGTCAGTACGACGACGATGATACCGTTCTGCGCCAGGTTCTGACGATCGCGGATGACGATGTTTCCGACATCGCCGACGCCGAGACCGTCGACGAAGACGCCGCCGGCCTGGACATGATCCTTGATCAGCGCCTCGGACTTTCCGCTTCGTGTCGAGAGCTCCAGTACGTCACCGTTCTCGATCATGAGACAGTGGTCACGGTTGACACCGACCGCAGATGCGAGACGCGATGCGGTTTCACGCATATGGTACTCGCCGTGGATCGGGATTGCGAAATCCGGCTTGACGAGCGAGTACAGGAGCTTGAGGTCCTCGCCACAGGCATGGCCGGATACATGGGTATCCTGCAGGATAACCTGTGCATGAAGCATACTCAGCTCGTTGATGACCTTATCCACCGCAAGCTCGTTGCCTGGAATCGGGTGCGATGAAAGCACGACGACATCGTTCGGCTTGATATGAACCTTCCGGTGCATACCGCTCGCCATACGGCTCAGTGCCGCCATGGACTCGCCCTGGGATCCGGTCGTGATCAGTACGGTCTGCTCATCCGGATAGCTCTTCAGCTCATCGATGCTGATGAGGGTGCCCTCCGGGATATCGATATAGTGAAGCTCAGACGCCACGGTGATGACATTCACCATGGAACGGCCCTCCACCACGACCTTCCGCTTATACTTCGCAGCGGTGTTGATGATCTGCTGTACACGGTCGACGTTCGACGCAAAGGTCGCCACGATGATACGGTTCTGCTGGTGCTCGGCAAAGATACGCTCGAAGGTACCGCCGACGGTGCGCTCTGACATCGTGGAGCCCGGCTTCGTCGCGTTCGTCGAATCGGACATCATCGCCAGCACGCCTTCCTTCCCGAGCTCAGCGAAGCGCTGCAGGTCGATCGGGTCACCGAAGACCGGTGTGTAGTCGACCTTGAAGTCGCCGGTGTGAATGATGGTGCCGGCCGGTGTGAAGATCGCGAGCGCGGCTGCATCCTGGATGGAGTGATTCGTCTTGATGAACTCCACCTTGATATCGCCGAAATCGACGGTATCACCGAAGGCCTGTACGTTCAGCTTCACCATACGGTCGAGTCCGCGCTCACGAAGCTTCCCCTCGATAAGTGCGAGCGTCAGACGTGTTCCATACACCGGCACATTGATCTGCTGCAGCACATACGGCAGCGCACCGATGTGGTCCTCATGTCCGTGGGTGATGACGAAGCCCTTGATCTTCGACATATGGCTCTTGAGGTAGGAGATGTCCGGGATGACCAGGTCGATTCCCAGCATATCGTTGGACGGGAAGGCCAGACCGCAGTCCACGATGATGATACTGTCATCGCTCTCAAACGCGGTAATGTTCATGCCGATCTGATCGAGTCCGCCGAGCGGAATGATCTTAATGCTGCCGTTCTTCTTCATCTGTACTTCATCCGACTTCTTTCTTCTGCTGCTGCGGTGGTTTCGGCTGGCGCTCTTATGCTGCTCCGGCACCTCCACGACTGCACCGGCTGCAGATGCCGCTGCACTCACCATGTTCTCCTGTGTCTCGGATTTTCGTGTGCTTCGTCTCCGTGTGGAGCTCCGCTTCGCTGCAGGCGCTTCTGCCTTCACCGCACTGTCTGCTGCTGCACTCTGCAGAGGAGCTGCGCTTTCGGTGCTCTGTGTGTTCTCTCCGCCCTTCGTGGATGGGCGTCTCCGTCTCCGGTGGGTCGGGCGCTTCGCCGCCTCGCCGGTATGAAGCTCTGCGTTATTTACTTCTTTTACTTCTGCTGCCTTTTCTCCGGCAGTGTGCTCATGATTTCTCAATCGTTATACCTTCTCCTTCCAGGAGCGCAGAAAAGATCTGCATCAATGCTTCGGATTCCTGATCATCTACGAACTCGTAGTCTGCCTCTGCATCCTCCGGGCCGGAAACGTCCTTCATGACGTAGCACTCGCCGTCCTCACCCTCCGGTGCATCCGTAACCAGGATATAATTCACGCCCTGGACGGTCGTCTCCTCCAGAATCTCGAGCTCCAGATTTCCATCTTCTGATGTCAGTCGGATAGTATTTTCCATGTCCGCTCCTTTGTCATGTTCATGGCCGCATCCGCGCAAAAGCCCGGCATGCGACGTCGATGTTTATCCTTGAAGGGCCTCAGCCCCTCAGATACTGTTCCAGGATGAGCTGTGCGGCGACCTGATCGATCACCTTCTTCTGCTCACTCCGCGGGATACCACTCTGATCGAGTATCTCCTCTGCCTCCATCGTGGTGAGGCGCTCATCGGTAAACTCGATCGGAACCGCCACACGAAGCTTCAGCTTCTCTGCGAAATCTCTCGTTTTCGCAGCGCGATCCCCCTCGGTATCATCCATATTAAGAGGCAGTCCCATCACGATCTTCCCGATCTGGTACTGCTCGACGATTTCTGCAATTTCAGACAGGGTCTGTCGAAGCTTCGACTCCCGGTCCCGCTGGATGGTCTTATACGGCTGTACCGTCATGCCGAGGGCATCCGTCATCGCGACGCCGACGGTCTTCGAGCCGTAATCGAGTCCCAGTATTCTCATAAATGCTTATCCTATCCGTATGTTCTGAGAGGATACCATCCCGCGTATATCCCTTCACGGGATTCCTACGCCGGGATGCCGGTCTCCTCTTTTCATTACTCAAAAAGAGTCTGTCCCACAGGACAGACTCTTCATCATCAACACATTACCTGCTCAGCTTCGCATCCACGTACGTTTTCATCAGCTCTTCGATGATCTCGTCGCGTTCGACCTTCATAATCAGGCTTCTCGCCCCTTTATGGCTGGTAATGTACGTCGGATCTCCCGACATAATGTATCCAACGATCTGATTAATCGGATTATAGCCTTTTTCTGTGAGTGCCTCATAGACACGGGCCAGAACCTCTGTCACATCCAGATCGTACTCCTGCATCGGTCGGATAATCTGTGTACTGCCTAAATCATTCATTTTGTCACGTCCTCTTAATAACTCAATTAATTTTATAACATTTATAAACCCAATGCAAGTACGCATCCTCCACAGATTTCCTGTCCACATACCTGCATTATTTGGCCGATTTTACAAGCTCCCTCCGTCGCATCGGAAAGCGGAATCAGATAGCGCACATAGCAGCGGTTGTAGCCACGAAGATACGGACGGCCCTCGATTCTCACGATTTCCTCCGGAATCACATCCTCGGTCCTGCCGAGAAAACGGCAGCGGAAGGCCTCGGACTGCTGCGTATCGAGCTTCATCAGCCGTTCGGAGCGTTCGGACTTTACGCGGTCGGTGAGCTGCCCCGGCATCCGGTCTGCGACGGTGCCCTGCCGGCGGCTGTACTTAAATACATGAAGCTCATAGAAACCGATCTCCTCGACGAAGCGATACGAGTCTTCGAAATCCGCGTCACTCTCCCCCGGGAAGCCGACGATGACATCCGTCGTGATCGCCACCTCCGGCCAGGCTGCTCGAAGCAGCGCGACTGAGTGACGAAAGGCTGCGGTATCATAGTGCCGGTTCATCGCCGACAGGATGCGGTCCGAGCCGCTCTGGAGTGAAAGGTGAAAATGCGGGCACAGCTCCGGAATCGCACGAAGTGCCTCTACGAACGGTTCCGTGATGATGCGTGGCTCGAGACTTCCAAGGCGAACCCGCGCGATGCCCGGCACCGCCGCCACCGCACGGATCAGCGCGAGGAGATGCGTCGACGGAATCTCATGATTCATCGCATATTCGTAGTTTGCATGATCGAAATCGAGGCCGTAGGAGGAGAGGTGGATACCGGTCAGCACGACCTCGTGATAGCCGCGGGGGCCGGTGAGATCGCCGATCAGGGGCGCGCCTTCATCAAGGTGCAGGATGGCTGCAATCAGTTCTGTGCCTGCCGGCCGCCTGTCCGGGTGCGCCGCCCAGTAGGCTTCGAGAATCGGCAGCAGACGGCCCTTCTCCTGATTGCCGACGAGGATGTCCACCGCGGTATCCGTCTGAAGCTCTGCAGCGCGCGCCTGCACATAGCAGCCGGCTGCGATCACGACGGCATCCGGATTCATGCTGCGGGCCTTGTGAATCATCTGCCGCGACTTCCGATCGGCGATGTTCGTGACGGAACAGGTATTGATGATATAGATGTCGGCTGCGGCACCCTCCCAGGGCACGATCCGGATGCCGGCGCGACGGAGCTCCTCGAGCATCGCATCCGCTTCATAGGCATTGACCTTGCAGCCCAGATTATGCAGGGCTGCTGTTAATTTAAAGTATTCCATTCTATTGACTTTTGATAAGCGTTTTCCTAAAATTAGTTTGTACTGTGAATATTATTTTTAAGGAGGACTAAATCGTGAAAACCGTTCGTATCTCGCTTAATTCTATCGATAAAGTAAAGTCTTTTGTTAATGAGCTCGTGAAGTTCACTGACGTTGACTTCGACCTCGTATCAGGCCGCTATGTAATCGATGCCAAGTCCATCATGGGTATCTTCTCCCTGGACCTCAGCAAGCCGATCGATCTGAACATTCACGCGGACGCAGGTCGCATGGATGAGATCGTCAATGCGCTGACACCTTACATCATCGCGCAGTAATCGTATCATTAAGCTGATAAATTAACAAGTATCCTGATGAGTGCGCGCTGTTCGGTGCGTGCTCATTTTTTGTCCGGCGGGCACGGTGCAGATGGCATCGACGGCTCGCTTCATCCCTGTACAGAAAGAGGTTTTATGCAGTATCAGAGCTTTCTCATCAAGTATGCGGAGATCGGCACGAAGGGGAAGAATCGTTATATCTTCGAAGACGCCCTCGTGCATGACATCCGGAAGAAGCTGGAGCGCGTCGAGGGTGAGTTCCGTGTCACCCGTGAGCGCGGACGTATCTATGTGACGGCGAAGTCGGAGAACTACGACTACGAGGAAACCGTAGATGCACTTCAGCACGTCTTCGGTATCGTCGGCATCTGCCCGATGATCCAGATGGAGAACACACATGACTATCGCGCCATCAGCGATCAGGTACTCACGTATTTCGGCGAGGTCTACGGTGACCGTAAGCTGACCTTCAAGTGCCGCACGACCCGTGCCGACAAGGAGTTCCCGATGAGCTCCACGGAAATCGACGCCGAGCTCGGCTACGATATCCTGACGAAGTACCCGAACACCACCGTCGATGTACACCATCCGGATGTGCTGCTGCATGTCGAGATCCGTCAGTATGTCAACATTTTCTCCGAGGTGCTTCCAGGTGCCGGCGGTATGCCGCTCGGTACGAATGGCAAGGCGATGCTCTGCCTCTCCGGCGGTATCGACAGCCCGGTGGCCGGCTACATGATCTCCCGTCGTGGTGCCGTGCTCGAGGCAACCTACTTCCATGCACCGCCATACACCTCCGAGCGTGCGAAACAGAAGGTCGTGGATCTGGCCAATGAAGTCGCCCGCTACACAGGACCGATCGCGCTGCATGTCGTCAACTTCACGGATATCCAGCTGAAGATCTACGAGGAGTGCCCGCACGAGGAGCTGACGATCATCATGCGTCGTTATATGATGCGTATCGCCGAGGCCATCGCCGAGAAGCGAAACTGTATCGCACTCATCACGGGCGAGTCCATCGGTCAGGTCGCGAGCCAGACCATGCAGTCCCTCGTCTGCACCAACGAGGTCTGCCATCTTCCGGTCTATCGTCCGGTCATCGCCTTCGATAAGCAGGAGATCATCGATATCGCCCAGAAGATCGGCACGTACGAAACCTCCATCGAGCCGTTCGAGGACTGCTGCACCATCTTCGTCGCGAAGCATCCGGTTACGAAGCCGGTCCCGGAGAAGATCCGTGCTTCCGAGCAGATCGTGTATGACGCGATGATCCCGATGGTTGAAAAGGCCGTGAATGAAGCCGAGCTCATCTGGTGTAACGGCAAATAATCAGCATCCGCCTGTCCGTATCTGCAGTGAATCCGCCTCCAGATACGGTCAGAAAAGGCGTCCCGCAGAGAGCGGGGCGCCTTTTTGATGCATTATCCTGCGTTATTCTGATGTATTTTCGGCTGTGATCATTTACGGCGTGCGGTCACATTGACCCACTCGCCCTGGTGGTTGACTTCCAGTACCTCCCAAATGTCCTCATGCTGACGGAAGGCCTCGAGGACCTCCGCCTCACGCTGGTCGAGGATGCCGGAGGTGATGAAGAGGCCGTCCTTCTTCAGGAGCGGTCCCACCTCACCGGTCAGCAGTACGATGACCGGTGCCAGGATGTTCGCCACCACGATGTCGTACTTTCCGAGGCCCATCCGGGTTTTGATATCCTCATCGCCGATGACATTGCCCACGACCATATCGAAGCAGCTCTCCCGGAGTCCGTTCGCCTGCAGATTATCGTGTACCGCCGGAACGGCTTCCTCATCGAGGTCGGTGCCGTAGACATGGCCGGCGCCGAGCTTCAGCGCGGTGATGCCGAGGATACCGGAGCCTGTACCGATGTCCGCGATTTCATCCCCTGCCTGCATGTACTTCTGCAGCTGGCGGATGCAGAGCTGGGTGGTCTCATGCATGCCGGTGCCGAAGGCCGTTCCCGGATCGATCTCGATGACGAGCTTATCCTGATCCTCCTCCGGAACCTCCTCCCAGGTCGGCTTGATCAGGAGATCCCCGACGGTAAACGGGTGGAAGAAGGTCTTCCAGTTATTGATCCAGTCCTTATCCTCGGTATCCGAGGTCTCGATCGTGCCGAGGCCGATATCGACATACTGCTTCATCTCATCGAGGGTTTCCTGCACCTCCTGAAGCAGCTTCTTCAGCTCCTGCGGCGTATAGACGTTCGAGGTGTTCGGAATGTAGCTGGCGTCGACCGACGGATCCTCCATCATCTTCTGTACCTTCATGAGTCGATCCTGCTTCTGCTCCGGATCCAGTACCTCGACATAGAAGCTAACCTCCGCCGTGCCATCATCCGGTCCGATCTCCGGCAGGATATCGATGAACATCCCCTTCGTATCCTCCTCGGACAGCGGGATGCGATCCTCGATCTGTACACCATCGATGCCGAGCTCTGCCAGATTTGCGCTGAGGATGTCCTCCGCTTCGGTGGTCGTATGAATCGTAAATTTTCTCCAGATCATCTTCTACTCTCTTTCTAAAAGTTTGCTTTCTGTGTTATAAAGGGCGTTTCGATTTTCAGGTCAGAATCGCGTAAAACGACGAAGCACCGGAAGCAGCTCGCGGAGCGCATCCATGCAGATATCGACCTCTTCCTTCGTATTCTCTGCACCGAAGGAGAAGCGGATCGTGGAGTCCAGCAGCTCCGGCTTCACGCCGATCGCCTTCAGGGCACCGGAAATACCCGGGTGATTGCTCGAGCAGGCACTGCCGGAGCTGACATAGATGCCCTTCTCCTCGAGTGCATGCAGCAGCACCTCGGCACGCACCTTCTCGAAGGATACCGAGAGGATATTCGGCGCGGACAGTGCGCCGCGCTCGGAATTGATGGTGACACCCTCGAGGGTGTCCAGGGAATCGATGAAGTAGTCCTTCAGTGCCTCGAGGGAGGCCTTATGCTCCTCGAGATGCGCGCAGGCCATCTCGGCTGCGAGACCGAGGCCGGCGATCCCCGGAACATCATGGGTTCCGGAACGCATGTCCTCCTGCTGACCGCCGCCATAAATCAGCGGACGCAGACGGATCTTCTCGTCCTTATAGAGGAAGCCGACCCCCTTCGGGCCATGCAGCTTGTGGCCGGATACCGACATCATATCGACGTGCTGCAGCTTCGGACGAAGTGGAATCTTTCCGTACGCCTGGATCGCATCTGTATGGAACCAGGTATTCGGATTACACTCCTTCACGACACGTCCGATCTCCTCGATCGGCTCGATCGCACCCATCTCGTTGTTCACGGTCATGATCGTCACCAGGATGGTATCCGGACGGATCGCCGCACGAAGATCGTCGAGGGAAATATGTCCCTTCGCATCCACCGGAAGATACGTCACCTCATAGCCGAGCTCAACGAGCACATCCAGCGGACGGTAGATCGCCGCATGCTCGAACGCGGAGGAAATGATATGCTTTCCCTGCTTTCGCTTCGCCATCGCCGTACCGAAAATCACGGTATTGTTCGACTCCGTACCGCCGGAAGTGAAGAAGATCTCCTTCGGCTTCACCTTCAGGGTCGCCGCCACCTGCTCCCGCGCATGACGGAAATACTTCTCGGCATCGAAGCCCTTCGTGTGCTTCGAGGACGGATTTCCGTAATCCTCGGTCAGGGTCTTCATCATCAGCTCTACGACCTCCGGATACGGCTTCGTCGTTGCAGAATTATCAAAATAAATTTCTCTCATGTTTACTTCCCATCTTTCTATGAAAGGCAGTGACATATCCTGAAGCATGTTCACCGGCTTTCGCTTTTCAGGCTTACGCCTCGGTCGATTCCAGAGTCAGCATCAGGATGCTCATACTGGTGATGGCTGCTGTTTCTGTACGCAAAATGCGTTTTCCAAGGGTGATCGGCTCGATACCATGCGCCATGGCATCCTCGATTTCCACATCTGCAAATCCGCCCTCCGGTCCGACGAAAACCGCAATTTTTCCATGCTTCGGAAGCTTTCGAAGCTCCTCCATGGTATGGCGGATATCCTTCGCGTTTTCATACGGGATCAGTCGAAGATCAAAGTTTTCCACAAAGCGCATGGCATCCTTCCACTTCATCACCGGCATCACCTCCGGGATGATGGAACGCTTCGACTGCTTCGCAGCCGCCTCGGCGATCGCCTGCCAGCGCTCGACCTTCTTCGTCGCCCGCTTCTCATCGAGCTTTACGACGGTGTTTTTCGTATCGAGCGGGATCACCGCATGGGCACCGAGTTCGACGGCCTTCTGCACAATGAGTTCCATCTTATCCTGCTTCGGAAGCCCCTGGAACAGATAGATATCCGCCGGCAGCTCATGCATCTCCTCCACGAAATCGATATGGAGCAGCACCTCCTCCGCACTCATCTCTGCCTCCGCGCCCGAGGCATCATGAACCTCTGAAACCGTGCACTCATAGTCCGTTCCCTCGCCGTCGGAAATCAGAACCTTCTCACCCGGCTTCGCCCGAAGCACCTGCACGAGATGCCGGTAATTCTCACCTGTGAGCCGCACCAGCCGCGCCTCGGTATCGATATTTGTTCCGTCTACAAAAAAGTGATGCATTCCGCCTTCTCCTGTTTTATGTCTGCAAAATCGTCGCTATTATAACAGAGTCTGCAGAAAAGTGGAAGAAGCTAAAAAACAGCCCCGGAGGACGGCTGCTGCCATCCTCCGGGGAATCGGATATCATTATGCGTCCACGGTCTCGCCGCAGGCCTCCGCGTAGGCCTTCAGTGCCTCACGCTGCTTTTTATTCAAGTTCGTCGGAATATTGACCACGATCGTCACATACTGATCACCGCGAAGATTCGCGTTACTCAGGCTCGGTACACCCTTGCCACGCAGTCTCGTCTTCGTATCAGACTGGGTACCCGGCTTGATCTTCAGCTCCACCGGACCATCCACGGTCTTGATCACCTTCGTACCGCCGAGTGCCGCGGTCGCGAAGCTGATCTCCTCGGTCGAGTAGATATTCGTACCCTGACGCTTGAAGAACGGATGCTGGGAAACCGCGACATCGACGAGAAGATCACCTCTCGGACCGCCATTGCTTCCCGGATCACCACCACCGGAACGACGTAAGGTCTGTCCGTCATCGATACCGGCCGGGATCGTCAGCTCGATGTTCTTCTCCGTCGCGATGTAGCCCTCGCCACGACAGTCCGGACACTTCTCCTTGATGATCTTACCTGAGCCATGACAGTCCGGACAGGTCACCACCTGCTGCACCGTACCGAACATGCTCTGCTGTGTCATCACCACCTGACCACGACCGCCGCACTTCGTACAGGTTTCCGGCTGTGTGCCCGGTTTTGCACCCGTACCGTTGCACTTCGGGCAGGTATCCTTGTACCGGATCTTGATGGTCTTCTTACAGCCCTTGATGGCCTCGTCGAAGCTGACACGTACACCCGTACGGATCGACTGACCACGGGTCGGCTGGTTTCCACGACTGGCACCGCCATAGGAGGAGAATCCCCCGCGACCGCCGAAGCCGAACAGATCTCCGAAAATATCCGAGAAGTCCATGCCACCGAAGTCGAAGCCACCATAACCTGTGCTCTGACCGGCTGCCGAGTTCGGATCGAAGGCTGCATGGCCGTAGGTGTCATATGCCTTTCTCTTTTCCGGATCGGAAAGAACCGCATAGGCCTCATTGCACTCCTTGAAGCGAGCCTCTGCCTCCTTATCGCCTGGATTTGCATCCGGATGGTACTTCTTGGCAAGCTTACGGAACGCCTTCTTTATAGTTGCGTCATCTGCGTTTTTATCCACGCCGAGGACTTCATAGTAATCACGCTTTTCTGCCATGTGTTTCTATCTCCTGTTGATGATTCTCTTTCAAAGAATCTTTTGTACTGTGAAATATGTCGGATGCTGAGCATCGCCTTTCTGCGAAACTCTCTGCGATACAGAAGCTTCTCATAAGACGAACGTATGCCTCCGGCGCATGCGCCGGAGGCTTCATGTAGATCTCTCGGGAATTAAACTTCCTTGAAATCACCATCCACTACGTTGTCATCCGGGTTGCTGTTTGCTGCACCCTGATCTGCTGCACCCTGTGGGCCAGCCTGACCTGCTGCACCAGCAGCCTGTGACTGCTCATACACCTTCGAGAACAGGGACTGAGAAGACTTCATCAGGGTCTCCTGTGCAGCCTTGATCTTCTCTGCACCATCCTTCGTGATGGACTCGAGCGGATTTGCTGCGAGGACATCCTCGAGTGCCTTCAGATCTGCCTCTACCTGAGACTTATCCGAAGCAGAAACCTTGTCGCCAACCTCTTCCAGTGCCTTCCTGGTCTGGAATACGATGGAATCTGCACCATTTCTGGTCTCGATGGCTTCCTTCTTCTCCTTGTCGGCTGCTTCATACTGTGCAGCTTCCTTTACGGCCTTATCGATATCATCCTGGCTCATATTCGAACCGGAGGTGATGGTGATGTGCTGCTCCTTACCGGTACCCTGATCCTTTGCGGATACATTTACGATACCGTTCGCATCGATGTCGAAGCATACCTCGATCTTCGGAACGCCACGACGTGCCGGAAGGATACCGTCCAGACGGAACTGGCCGAGGGTCTTGTTATCTCTTGCGAACTCACGCTCACCCTGTACGACATGAATGTCTACAGCGGTCTGGTTATCCTCTGCAGTAGAGAATACCTGAGAAGCATGGGTAGGAATGGTTGTATTTCTCTTGATGAGCGGTGTTGCCACACCACCGAGGGTCTCGATGGAAAGTGTCAGCGGTGTTACATCGAGAAGAAGAACATCACCGGCACCGGCATCACCTGCGAGCTTACCACCCTGGATCGCCGCACCGATGGCTACGCACTCATCCGGGTTCAGGGTCTTGCTCGGCTCCTTACCGGTCAGCTGCTTTACCTTCTCCTGTGCAACCGGCATACGAGTCGAACCACCGACGAGGAGAACCTTTGAAAGCTCTGCGGCCGTCATACCTGCATCACGAAGTGCATTCTGTACCGGAACAGCGGTTCTCGCGGTGAGATCTGCGGTCAGCTCCTCAAACTTCGCTCTCGTAAGCGTCATATCGAGGTGCTTCGGACCCTCTGCGGTTGCCGTGATGAACGGAAGGTTGATTTCCGTGGTTGTAGAAGCAGAAAGCTCCTTCTTCGCCTTCTCAGCGGCTTCCTTCAGTCTCTGAACGGCCATCTTATCCTGGCTGAGGTCGACACCCTCTGCCTTCTTGAACTCCTCGATCATCCAGTTCTGGATACGTGCATCGTAGTCATCACCACCGAGACGGGTATCACCGTTGGTTGAAAGAACCTCGATGACACCATCACCGATATCGATGATCGATACATCGAAGGTACCACCACCGAGGTCGTATACCATAACCTTCTGCTCGTCGCCCTCATCGAGGCCGTATGCAAGTGCAGCTGCGGTCGGCTCGTTGATGATACGCTTTACATCGAGGCCGGCGATCTTACCTGCATCCTTGGTTGCCTGACGCTGTGCATCATTGAAGTATGCCGGAACCGTGATGACTGCCTCGCTTACCTTCTCACCGAGGTATGCCTCTGCATCTGCCTTCAGCTTCTGGAGGATCATCGCAGAAATCTCCTGCGGTGTGTAGTCCTTGCCGTCGATGCTTACCTTGTAGTCCGAACCCATATGTCTCTTGATGGACGAGATGGTACGATCTGCGTTGGTTACGGCCTGACGCTTTGCAGGCTCACCGACGAGACGCTCACCATTCTTTGTAAATGCAACGACCGACGGGGTCGTTCTCATACCCTCTGCGTTTGCGATGACGGTCGGCTTGCCACCTTCCATAACGGCTACGCAGCTGTTTGTTGTACCTAAGTCAATACCAATAATCTTTCCCATAACGATATCTCCTTTATCTAAAACGAAATTATAAAAGCTTGTAATCTATCTACCTGCCATCACCGGATTGCCTGCGCGCTCTGGTGATGGTGCTTCAAACGCCGGTTTCCCGACGGAATGAACATACTTTATTTTTTAACCTTGACCATCGAGTGGCGAACCACCTGGCCCTTGTAGGTGTAGCCCTTCAGCAGGTCCTGGGTGATCGTATCCTCTTCGGCGTCACTTTCGGTATCGGTCATCACGGCGTTGTGCAGGTTCGGATCGAACTTCTCGCCCTCTGCCGGAATGGCCTTTACATCGAGGTCCTCAAACATCTTCTCGAGCTGCTTATAGATGCCACGTACGCCCTTCGTAAAGGCGTCGTCCTCATCCTCCGGATCCACAGTACCGAGTGCGCGTTCAAAATTATCGACCACCGGAAGCAGCTTCTCAATGACCTCGCGTGCACCGAAGTCGAAGTTCTGAGACTTTTCCTTCTCGGTCCGCTTACGGAAATTATCGAACTCGGCATAGAGGCGGATGTACTTGTCCTTCTGCTCTGCCAGCGCGTCCTCATACTTCTTTTTCAGCTTTTCGCTTTCTGCATCCGAAGCTTCCGGCTTCGCACTCTGCGCTGCGTCCTCTGCCTCTCCGGCATCCTTCGCATCGCTGTCCTTCGTTTCTTTATCCTTCACAGCTTCTGCTGCCGGAGCTTCCTGCTCCGCCGTCTTTCCTGCATTGGTCTCCTCGGTGCCCTGCTCCTCGGAAGATTTCTTTAACTCTTCGTCTATCAAGATAACCTCCTATCACATCCTGTCCGGATGTTCAGTTCATTTTCTCTGTACATCTCTATGAACGAAATGCCTGATCCATCTCTCCCTGAATCTTCGAGAGGACCTCCAGCACTTTTTCGTAATCCATTCGCTTCGGTCCGATGACACCGATTGTTCCGCGAAGCCCATTGCCAAGCTCGTAATTTGCGGTGACCACGGAGCAGTCCGCCATGTTTTCCATCGGCGATTCACTGCCGATGTATACCTGAATCTGGTTTTTCTTTTCCTCGCTTACGCCCTGGACTTCATGGACCAGCTCGGCGAGCTCGACCTTCGATTCGAAGGCATTGATGAGGCGGGAAGCATTGTCCGACTCCGTGAGTTCCGGATACTTGAAAATATTCGTGGCACCGGAAGTATAGATGCGTGCATCCCCGGATCGGATATCCAGTATGCTGATGATGGTCTGAAGGATCGCGCCCACTGCATCCTTATGCTGTGTACGGGCGAGAATCTGTCCGATCCGTCCCTCCGTGATCTCCTCCCCGCTCAGGCCATCCAGTGCATCGTTCAGGAGCATGTTGATGCTCAGCATACGGTTAAAGTCCAGCTCGTCCTGCCCGTTCAGCATCACCGTCGCGGTGCGAACGATGTTCCCCTGCATCATGATGACGAGAAGCACTCTTCTCGCATCCACGATCGAGGTCTGGATGAACTTGATCTTATTCGTATGGATCGACGGCTCGGTGACCACCGCAGCGTAGTTGGTATCCTGCGCCAGGTTCTTTACGAGCTGCTTCAGGGTCGTCTCCAGCTTATCGACCTTCTCGAACATCTCCGTCTTCACATCATCGATTTCATGCTGATGATGCTCCATCAGCTGATCGACATAGAAACGGTAGCCCTTATCACTCGGGATACGGCCGGCGGAGGTATGCGGCTGCATGATGTAGCCGAGCTCCTCGAGGTCGCTCATCTCGTTACGGATCGTAGCAGAACTGAGGCTGAGTCCGGAATACTTGCTGATCGTACGTGAGCCGACCGGTTCACCGGTCTCCAGATAGTTTTTAATAATCGTTGTAAGGATAACCACCTTACGCTGATCCAGCTCCATCTCTGCCACCTCCTCTTCATCTGTTAGCACTCGAAATATCGGAGTGCTAACATCTATTTGCTATATTACTCGATTTTGGAATGATGTCAAGGATTAGCCTCGATGAATTTGTGAAAAAATCGTGAAGAAAGGGAGCCGACCGATATGGCCAGCTCCCTTTCTTCACGATATTCTGTTTTTTAAATTCTGTCGAATCGAGGACACTTACTGAAGGATGTATACGTCGGCATAGGCAAGTATGTTTCGTGCCTCCGCATGGGTGTTATAAAACACATCGATGTGTGCGCCACGCACTCCACCGCCACAGTCCTCTGCGACGTACTCATGGCCGTTGATCAGAAGATGTGTTCCATATGGAATCACACGTGGGTCGACCGCAACCGTCCGGCCCGCGGTCGCACGTGCGCCGGTCGCGGTACGTGTGCCATAGCCCTCGGAGCATCTGGAGCACGGGCAGTAGCCTGTCAGCTTGAAGCGCCCCAGCGGCGTCGCCTGCCGGCCATCGATCGTCACCGTCTGTCCCGACGACTGTGTCGCCTGCTGCTTCTGCTTCGCCTCCTCTACCGCCTGTGCGGCATACGTTTCCTGCACGGTGGTGAAGTGTGGGTTGGTGCTGGTATTGAAGAAAAGTACATTGCCCAGGCTCTGTGATGCATAAACGCCGGAGCTTGCACTCTCGTCTGCATACGTACGCATGGACATCGCCATCGTAAGAATCATCAGTACGACGAGCATCGTCATCTTAGCGATCATACCTCTCTGCTTCTGTAAATTTAAACTCAAAATAACCTCCTGTGTGTGCGCCGGTGTCTCTAACTGTTCTTTCAGAATTTTCTCACATGAACCGGCATGAACGAAGAGCTCCGGATCGGAGCGAGCTCAACGCACGAGAGTATACGGACAAATCCAAAAATTTGTCAAGCCCCTTATCTATCTATCATACGCTTATATGCGTATGGCTTCGCATTATTTCATCGGAGAGTCGAGTGTGTGGTTATAAAAAGTTTATAAGATCGTAAGAATTAAAAAAGTGAAAAATCCCTCATTTTTGAGTGATTTTTCACTTTTTTCAAGTCTTTATTCTGCCGTTTTTTCCGCTTCCTGCGTCCTCTTCAAGACCGAAATGTGTGGATGAAAGCACGCCCTGTTCAGACATGCCCCGGTGACTGTATCCGGATGAATCTCCACTCCTGTTCAGCGCATCCGGGAAGAGTTGCTGGTACCGTTTTAGCTCTTCGGAACGGCCACGAAAACCTCTGCGAAACGGTGTCCGAGGGCGGTCACACCGAAGGCTTCTTCGTAGCTGTTGTAGTAGATATCAATCAGATTCCCCTTCACGGCGCCACCGATATCCTCGACTGTATACACCGTATGATTGATAAAGACCTTCGTGCCCATCGGCAGGACGGTCGTATCCGCAGCGATCGTGTGATCCGCCTTCGGCCAGGTGCCGGAATTGGTTTTTCCATTTCCGTAGTAGCCGGTGATCTGAAAGATACCGAGGGAGGCGCCCTTCGTATACTTCGTGGACTCCTCGGTCACGACGGCTCCGATCGGTGTTTCACCTGTGCGCGTACCGACGCTCGCTGCCGCTTCCTCCTGTGCGATCTGTGCCGCCAGCGCGGCCGCCTCTGCCTGCTCTGCTGCCTGCTTCTCCAGCAGTGCCGTGGACGGATCCGTCGCGCTTCCCGCTGCTGCCGTCGTCGCAATCGTGCTTCCTGCAGAAGCATGCACAGCCGACGTCGTGTTCTCTGCAGCCACCCCTGCCGTCACGGTCATGTTCTCTGCAGCCGCAGTCGGCGTAGTGGTACTTTTTCCCTTGCGTCCACTTCGTGCAGTCACCAGAACCGGCCTCTCTGCACCCTCTGCCGTCGCTGTATCCTGCGGGGTCATCGTTCCTGTGTAATAATTCGACTGACTCAGCTCACTGATGGAAACACCATTTACCCATGCCGGACCAACCTGCGCTTCCGCCCATGCGGGCATCGCAAAACAGGCGGCGAAGCAGATGACCAGAAGTGTCCTCCACACATGATTCTTTTTCATCCTTTTCCTCCTGAAAATAAGGGAGTCGGGTGCACTTTTCGGGTAGAAACTGCGTTTTTTCCGCAGAAATCCCCCACTTTGTGCACGATTACTATAAGAACCATAATACAGATTTAAAAAACCGTCAACTTACGTTTTTCTGTCGGCTTTACGTCGTGAGCAGCAGCTCGACGGCCATCTGGTCCGTGAGATTTCCGCTCTTGATGGCTTCATCATATTCATAGAAGCGTCGGATATAGTCCTCGATGCCATGGCGCGAGTACTGCCGTGCCTGATCGGTGAGCTTCCGGTAGATCCACGGGCTCACGCCGACATACGCCGCAGCTTCCTGGGCGCTCATATCCCTGTCCATCGCCTCACGTGCGAGCAGCAGCTGATTGAAGTTCCGGCGCATGAGATGCAAAAGACGCATCGGTGCCTCCTGCAGCGTCAGCAGATCCCGGTAGTACTGAAGCGCCTTCTTCGTATGCCCGAGTCCCATCTCCGACACCATGTCGAACACACGATCCTCGACATTCTGCGAGCAGATCGCCTCGACATCACTGTCCTCGATGACATCCCGTACACCGGTATAGGCGATCAGCTTCTCCATCTCCGAGGCGATGTTATCCATACTGGTGCCGGTCTTATCAAGTAAAAGCTCCATCGTCGAATTCCGGATCTTCTTCCCCGCCATCGTAAGATAGCGCGCCGCCCAGCGACTGAGCTGTGTGCGGTCCTGCTCCCCGAGCTCACAGGCGAAGCCGTTCTTCTGCACGAGCTTATAGAGCTTACTGCGCTTGTCGATCTCCCCCTCGATGAACATGAGGTGCGCCGTATCCGGATAGTGCCCGATATCCTCGAGATAGCGCAGCAGCTTCTCCGGTGCCGGCTTCTTAAACCACTCGCTGCCGCTGATGATGACGAGCCTCCCCGTATTCTCCCCGAAGGTAAACGGAATCGTATTCAGAAGGTCGATCAGCTCCTGTACATCCGGTGCGCCATCATAAAAGGTATAGGCCATCCCCTCCTCGCCGCCGAAGGCTGCACGGAACTGCTTCTTATAAGAAAGCTTCAGATACTCCTCCGAACCGTAGAGCAGGTAGTACGGCCAAAAGCGCAGCGCCTTCAGATCCTCATTCAGTGCCAGATATTCCGTTTTCGATTCTTTCTTCCCGTATGCCATAGTCCCTACTTTATTTATACTAAAAAGCCAATGCCTCGCGTGCCACCATTATAGCACGACAGAAGCATTGGCCCAGTTTAAATTATGCGATTATGAATCAGCGATTCCGGATGCGCTTCTGCACCTCATCGTAGTCCGCGGTCACCTCGGCATTCGGTGCCGGGGTCGCGAGGCTCACGATGACGTTCACGACGATCGCCACAAGGAAGGCCGGAAGCAGCTCATAGATGTTCCAGAGACCACCCAGCGGACGGATGCTGTACTTCCAGAAGAAGACCATGATGCCACCCGCGATCATACCGGCGGTCGCACCGTACTTGTTGGAGCGTCTCCAGAAGAGCGCGAGGAGGACGACCGGTCCGAACGAGGCACCGAAGCCCGCCCATGCGAAGGATACAATCTGGAAAACCGAGCTGTCCGGATTCCATGCGATGCAGATTGAGAGACCGGCGATCATCAGGAGGCAGACACGAGCGACATACAGAAGCTGCTTCTCATCGAGATGAATGTGCAGCACCTCGGTCAGGATATCGTTCGCGATAGAGCTCGACGCTGCAAGCAGCTGGGAATCCGCGGTCGACATGGTCGATGCCAGAATACCGGACAGGACGACACCGGCGATCAGTGCCGGTACGAGACCATGGGTCGCAAGCAGCTTCGCGATCTCGACGATGATGGTCTCCGACTGGTTGCCGCCGAGGCTCGGGATCGCACCAGCCGCCGTCATACCGAGGCCGACGATACCGATGAAGATTGCTACGCCCATCGAAATCACCACCCATACGGAAGCGATCCGTCTCGAGAGCTTCAGCTTCTTATCATCGCCGATCGCCATAAAACGAAGCAGGATATGTGGCATACCGAAGTAGCCGAGGCCCCATGCCAGGGTCGAAACGATGGTGATGAGGCTGTACGGGCTGGAGGTACCGTTCGTCGGATCATACACCAGCAGCATATCGAGATAACCGCTGAGACCGGTTGCATTCTGAAGAACCGCTGCAAAACCGCCGGCTCTGTGTACACCGAAGACGAGCACGATCAGCAGCGCAAGTGACATAACGATACTCTGGATGAAGTCCGTGGTCGACGCCGCGAGGAAACCGCCGAGGGAAGTGTAGCCGACGATGACGAAGGCACTCGCGATCATCGCCACATGATAATCCGCACCGAAGAGGCTGCCGAAAAGCTTACCACAGGCAGCGAAACCGGACGCAGTGTATGGGATAAAGAAAATAACGATGACCACCGCCGCAATCAGGGTCAGGATCTTCTTCCGGTCATTATAACGGTTTGAGAAAAACTCCGGAATCGTGATGGAGTCATTGACCTCGGTATAGATACGGATACGCTTCGCCACGACGAGCCAGTTGATATAGGTACCGAGTGCGAGACCGATCGCGGTCCAGCCCGGATCTGAAATACCGCTCAGATACGCAAGACCCGGAAGCCCCATCAGAAGCCACGAGGACATGTCGGACGCCTCCGCCGACATCGCCGTCACAAAGGGGCCCAGGGAACGACCGCCCAGAAAAAAGTCCCCCGCCGTCGCGTTCTTATCGGATACCTTGAATCCGATGAAGAGCATGCCGACCAGGTACAGGACCATGGCTACCATCATTCCGATCTGTGCTACTGTCATCTTTCTTACCTCTCTCTAGTACAGGAAGTCCGTCGTTCTTTTCCGAGGCAACGCGTGAAAGCGTGCAAAAGGCCACGTTCTCCCAACAAAAAATATGTGTATGATCATACCCCTTCGGCGAAAAGATTGCAAGGAGAATAGGACATGTCTACGCATGTCTTTTTTATATGGCTGTTATACATCGGCCTTTCGGCCCTGTGAATTGCAGAAATCCGGGGCTTATGTTACATTATTCTCTAGACTTTTCAGGAGAAAACCATGCTGGACCACACGATTATCGATTCAAACGACCATCAGCAGCTCGAGCTGTACATCCACATCCCATTCTGCGCACGAAAGTGCAATTACTGCGACTTCCTCTCCTTTCCGATGAAGGAAACGGAGCACGGCCCCTACATCGATCAGCTCTGTGCGGAGATCCGGGAAAGCGCGGCGCTGGCAACGAACTACGAGATCTCGACCATCTTCATCGGTGGCGGCACCCCGTCACTGCTGGATCCGAAGTACATCTCACGCATCATGTATTACATCCGCCGCTTCTATACCGTCCGCCCGAACGCCGAGATCACCATCGAGTGTAACCCGGCCTCGACCATCGCGTATAAATTTGCAGCCTACCGCGACGCCGGCATCAACCGCCTGTCCATCGGTCTCCAGTCCGCCGACAACGACGAGCTCCGCACCCTCGGTCGTCTCCACCTCTTCGAGGATTTCCTGAAGTGTTATCAGAGCGCACGGATGGAGGGCTTCCGAAACATCAACATCGACCTGATCGACGAGATCCCGGGGCAGACCGAGAAGTCCTGGCGCGAGACCCTCCGCCATGTGCTCATGCTGAAGCCGGAGCATGTCTCGATCTATAACCTCATCGTCGAGGACGGAACGCCGTTTCGGGCAATGCAGGAGGCCGGCACGCTGGCACTTCCTTCGGAGGATACAGAGACCGCCATCGACGCGCAGACCCGCGAGATGACGGAGCGCTACGGCTACCAGCGCTACGAGGTCTCGAACTATGCGAAACCGGGCTACGAATGCCGACACAACTACGGTTACTGGTCTGGTGTACCTTACCTCGGTTTCGGCCTCGGGGCTGCCTCCTGCTTTCACGGCGAACGCTGGAGCAATCTCCGAAGCTTCCCACAGTACCTCGCACTCGACATGCCTGCCGAAATCCGGCAGGGCTGTCCGACACTGCACACCGAGCACGAAAAGCAGAGTGTACAGGCCCAAATGGAGGAATTCATGTTTCTCGGACTGCGTCGTACCGCCGGCATCTCCGAGATCGAATTCAAGACCCGCTTTCAGATCGACATCCATTCCGTCTTCGGTGAGCAGCTGCAGCGCTACACCGACGAAGGCCTTCTGATCCACGAAGGCTACCGCTACCGGTTTTCCGAGCGCGGCATGGACGTCTCAAATTTCATCCTCAGCGATTTCCTGCTGGACTGAGCGCGCTGCGCGCGCTCGTGCACGGTGACATAAAAAGAATCGAAGCTTTCAGAGTGCATCTGCGCTCGAAAGCTTCGATTCTTTTTTACACATATTCTATACTCTCAGCTGGCGGCTTCCATCTGTTCTCTGATTTCCGCCTCCTCGCTTCGATGTTTTATGATGTACCTGATCACCCTTCGATGGTCGATCAGCAGATGTGACGGATCCAGCCCTCCGGAGCTTCGATCTTACCGCTCTGGATGCCGGTGATGGTTGCGTAGAGCTCGCCGATGACTTCGCCGGCCTTCTCCATACCGGATGGAAGGTTGATGACCTCATCGTGGTTGACGATCTTACCAACCGGAGAAATAACCGCAGCCGTACCGCAGAGACCGCACTCCTTGAAGCCCTTGATCTCCTCGAACTTCACTGGACGCTCATCGACCGTCAGGTGGAGATAATGCTCTGCGATGTAAACGATCGAACGTCTGGTGATGGACGGAAGAATAGACGGTGACTTCGGAACAACCAGCCTGCCATCTGCATCGACGAAGATAGCATTGGATCCACCCGTCTCCTCAACATAGGTTCTGGTCGCTGCATCGAGGTAGAGGTTCTCCGCGAAGCCTGCCTTATGCGCAAGCACAGAAGAGTGTAAGCTCATCGCATAGTTGAGACCCGCCTTGACAGCACCGGTTCCATGAGGTGCTGCACGGTCGAAATCCGAAACCTGGATCGCGATCGGTGTTGCGCCGCCCTTGTAGTACGGGCCTACCGGCGTTGCAAATACTCTGAACTGATACTCATCCGCCGGCTTTACACCGATAACAACACCGGTTGCGAACTCATATGGACGAAGGTAAAGAGATGCACCGGAACCGTATGGTGGTACCCAGTCAAGGTTTCCCTTTACGACCTGATCGATGGCATCGAGAAAACGATCCTTCGGGAACGGTGGCATCTCGATCCGCTGTGCCGATTCATACATTCTGTCCGCATTGAGATCCGGACGGAAGCACACGACGGAACCATCCTCCCAGGTATAGGCCTTCATACCCTCGAATACCTGCTGGCAGTACTGAAGCATGCCGGCCGACTCATTTAAGGTCACATTCGGATCCGAGATCAGGGCACCCTCATCCCAGTTTCCATCCTTCCAGTTTGATACATATCTCTTATCGGTCACACGATAGCTGAAACCGATATTTCCCCAATCAAGATCTTTCTTTGCCATTGCCTGTATCTCCTTTCGCTATGACATCTCGTCATGATTAGAGCTAGTATAGTCCTCAGAAAAAGTGAATGCAAATCAAAAAGCACGCAAAATAATCATATCAGTCATAACACAGGCTGTGGTCCCGGAGGGCCGACAGCAGGAACACAACCTGAACGCAAGGTTTTATTCCGAATCAAGCTTCAGCACCGACATGAACGCACTCTGCGGGATCTCGACATTACCAAACTGACGCATCCGGCGCTTACCTTCCTTCTGCTTCTCGAGCAGCTTCTTCTTACGGGAGATATCACCGCCATAGCACTTCGCGAGGACATCCTTTCGCATCGCGCGGATGTTCTCACGGGCGACGATCTGTCCACCGATCGACGCCTGCAGCGGGATCTCGAAGAGCTGACGCGGGATCTCATTCTTCAGCTTCTCACACATCTTCTTACCACGCTCATACGCCGAGTCCTTATGGACGATAAAGCTCAGTGCATCGATGACCTGACGGTTGACCATGATATCAAGCTTCACCATCTTCGAGGTCTGGTAGCCCTTGAGCTCATAATCATAGGATGCATAGCCCTTCGAACGGGACTTGATCGCATCGAAGAAATCATAGATGATCTCATTCAGCGGCATCTCGTACTTCAGAATCGCACGGTTCGCCTCGATGTACTCGGTACTCTTATACACGCCACGGCGGTCCTGGCAGAGCTGCATGATGGCACCCATGAATTCCGGGGTCACCATGATCTCCACATCGACCACCGGCTCTTCGATATGATCGATCTCGGACGGATCCGGAAGGTTCGCCGGGTTCGAAAGCTCCATCATCGTGCCGTCGGTCTTATACACATGGTAGACAACCGACGGTGCCGTCGTCACCAGGTCGAGATCATACTCTCTCTCCAGACGCTCCTGTACGACATCGAGGTGCAGAAGACCGAGGAAGCCGCAGCGGAAACCGAAGCCGAGCGCCTGAGAGGTCTCCGGCTCATACTGGAGTGCCGCATCGTTCAGCTGCAGCTTTTCCAGGGCATCCCGGAGATCCGGGTACTTCATCGTATCAGCCGGATAGATACCACAGTATACCATCGACTGCACCTGCTTATAGCCCGGCAGCGGTTCTGCCGCCGGATTCCGGTCATCGGTCACCGTATCACCGACACGGGTATCACGGATATCCTTGATGGACGCCGTGATATAGCCGACCATACCAGCACTCAGCTCCGGACACGGGATGAAACGCCCCGGTCCGAAATAGCCGACCTCGGTGACATCGAAGGCGGCACCACTTGCCATCAGCCGGATCCGGGTGCCGACCTTCACGGAGCCCTCCTTGATTCGGCAGAAGATAATAACTCCACGGTAGTTATCATAGAGGGAATCGAAGATCAGTGCCTTCAGTGGCGCCTCCTTCGAGCCGGTCGGTGCCGGCAGCTTCTGCACGATGGCCTCCAGGACCTCCTCCACATTTTCACCGGTCTTCGCGGAGATACGCGGTGCATCATGGGCCTCTATACCGATGATGTCCTCGATTTCCTCCGCTACACGATCCGGATCCGCCGACGGAAGGTCGATCTTATTGATGACCGGAAGGATTTCCAGATTGTGATCCAGCGCCAGATAGGTATTCGCCAGCGTCTGCGCCTGGATGCCCTGCGTCGCATCGACGATGAGAATCGCGCCATCGCAGGCGGCGAGTGAACGGGATACCTCATAGTTAAAGTCCACATGGCCCGGGGTATCGATGAGATTAAAGATGTACTCCTCCCCATCCTGCGCCTTATAGACGATGCGGGTCGTCTGGGACTTGATCGTGATGCCACGTTCACGCTCGATGTCCATGTTGTCGAGCACCTGCGACTGCATCTCACGTGCCGTCAGCGTACCGGTCTTCTCGATGATCCGATCTGCCAGCGTCGATTTACCATGATCGATATGCGCGATGATGCAAAAGTTTCTGATTTTACTCTGATCGATGTTTGTGATGTCTGCCATGTTCCTACCTATATAAATATAATTTCCGGGACAGTTCCCGGTTTCCTGTATTTTCCGTGGAAATATACTAACATACTCCTGCATCTTTTGCCAACAGAATCCCGCAAAAACGAGCTTTTTCGGCTTGACACCGACGGGGGTTTTATATATGATAGTTTAGCGTGTTTTCAAACTGTCCGTGTCCGGTATTTGAAAGCGCCGAGATCCGCTGGATCTCCACACGATATTTGAAGGAAAGGAGATTTCACAATGGCAAACATTAAGTCCGCAAAGAAGAGAATTCTTGTAGCTCAGGCTAGAAACGAGCGTAACAAGGCTATTCGTTCTGAGGTTAAGACATACATCAAGAGAGTATACGCAGCAGTTGAGTCTGGCGATAAGGCAGCAGCTCAGGATGCTCTGAAGATGGCTCAGAAGAAGATTTGCATGGCACACAGCAAGGGCATCTATAAGGCAAACAACGCTTCCAGAAAGGTTGCTCACATCTCTAAGGCTGTCGCTTCCATGAACTGATTGCGCGAAGCGCACAGAAATCATGTACAGGATTTCTGCTTTTTCAAGTCGTTCTTGAAAATTAATATTTGTAAGTAACGTTACTCACAAAGCCCTGCGGTTAACCCACCGCAGGGTTTATTATTGAACCAAATTCCGCCGCTGGCGGAATAGCTTGTATCTCCCGTTAGTCATTGGGCTGGCGGGAGTTTTGTTTTATATTAGATTCATCCTATAGAAAGAGAAAAAGCCTCTTCGGATGAGTTCAATGCTTTGCGAGTCATTCTCATTCCGAAGGGCTTCA
>OQVT01000122.1_pt1 | contig 32456 bp, 24 predicted proteins | sample 1691561 | NCBI WGS metagenome assembly OQVT01 (sample SAMN03418260, study PRJEB22391) | human gut metagenome | biome: human-gut; feature: organic feature; material: feces | host: Homo sapiens | place: Tanzania | collected 2013-01 | reverse complement strand
GAAGTACAACCCAATCCTTAAGAAGATGACTCTTCACAAGGAGATTAAGTAAGCTAGCTTACAAGTTTAATAATTTTATCAATTTAAATAGACTATGGCAAAGAAAGCGGTCGCTACCCTCCACGAAGGTAACATGGATGGTCGCGCATATACAAAGGTTATCAAGATGGTTAAGAGCCCAAAGACAGGTGCATATTGCTTCGATGAGAAGATGGTACCTAACGAGGCTGTTAAAGATTTCTTCAAAGCCTAATCATTTTTAGGATTTTAAGTAATCAATATACTTTAAGTAAGGCTGCATTTCGTAAGATTTGCAGCCTTATTCTTTGTATATACAATTATTTTTCCTATCTTTGCACTCAAATATAATGTAAATATGGGATTATTCGGATTTTTTAGCAGCAAGAATAAGGAAACACTCGACAAGGGACTCGAGAAGACCAAGGAGAGTGTGTTTGGTAAGTTGGCTCGCATCGTAGCGGGCAAGTCTACTGTCGATGATGATGTCCTCGATGATTTGGAGGAGATTCTCATTACATCCGACGTGGGTGTTGACACCACAGTGAAGATCATCCACCGCATTGAGGAGCGTGTGGCTACCGACAAGTATGTGTCTACCTCTGAGCTCGACAGAATCCTGCGTGAGGAGATAGCCAAGTTGTTGGAGGAGAATCATACGGGTGACAATGCCGACTGGAGTCTTCCTGCCGACCACAAGCCTTACGTCATCCTGGTGGTAGGTGTCAATGGTGTGGGCAAGACCACCACTATCGGCAAGTTGGCTTACCAGTTCAAGAAGGCTGGCAAGAAAGTTTATTTAGGCGCTGCCGATACCTTCCGTGCTGCTGCGGTGGAGCAGATCTCTATCTGGGGCGAGCGAGTGGGTGTGCCTGTTGTCAAGCAGCAGATGGGTTCCGACCCTGCTTCTGTGGCTTTCGACACCTTGCAGAGTGCCAAGGCCAATGGAGCTGATGTCGTTATCATCGATACGGCAGGACGTCTTCACAACAAGGTGGGCTTGATGAATGAGCTCAAGAAGATCAAGGATGTGATGAAGAAGGTTCTTCCCGAGGCTCCTGATGAGGTATTGCTTGTTCTCGATGGCAGTACGGGGCAGAATGCTTTCGAGCAGGCCAAGCAGTTCTCTGCTGTTACCAACATTACCTCGCTTGCCATTACCAAACTGGATGGTACAGCCAAGGGTGGTGTGGTGATAGGTATTTCCGACCAGCTCAAGGTGCCAGTGAAGTACATTGGTCTGGGTGAGGGAATGGAAGACCTGCAGTTGTTCAACAAGGTAGAGTTTGTAGACTCTTTGTTTAAGAAAGGAAAGTGAAAAAGAATACGATAGACATCATCACCATGGGCTGTTCCAAGAATTTGGTGGACAGCGAATTGCTGATGAAACAATTTGAAGCCAACGGCTATCATTGTGTGCACGACTCTAAGCGTCCGCAGGGCGAGATAGCTGTCATCAACACTTGTGGTTTTATTGAGGATGCCAAGCAGGAGAGCATCGATACCATCCTTGAGTTTGTACAGCGCAAGCAGGAGGGACGGTTGAAGAAGCTCTATGTGATGGGCTGTCTTTCGCAGCGTTATCAGAAAGAGCTGGAGAAAGAGATTCCTGAGGTCGATAAGTTTTACGGCAAGTTCAACTACAAGCAGTTGTTGGGCGAGTTGGGCAAGGCTGATGTTCCTTCCTGTGATGGTCATCGCCATCTCACCACTCCCCGTCATTATGCTTATGTCAAGATAGCCGAGGGCTGCGACCGTCATTGTGCCTATTGTGCCATCCCTATCATCACCGGCAAACATGTAAGCCGTCCTAAGGCGGAGATCCTTCTGGAGGTTCGTGATATGGTGGCAGAGGGTGTCAAGGAGTTCCAGATCATAGCCCAGGAGCTGACTTATTATGGTATCGACCTCGACGGAAAGCATCACATCACCGACCTGATCAGTGATATGGCTGATATTCCTGGAGTGAAGTGGATACGTCTGCATTATGCTTATCCCAACCAGTTCCCTATGGACTTGCTCGATGTGATGCGCGAGAAGGAGAATGTATGCAGTTATCTTGACATCGCCCTTCAGCATATCAGCGACCATATGCTTACCCGTATGCGCCGCCATGTCAGCAAGCAGGAGACGATCGAGCTTATCAAGCAGTTGCGGGAGCGTGTGCCGGGCATACATATCCGCACCACACTGATGGTGGGCTTCCCTGGCGAGACCGATGATGATTTTGCCGAACTGATGGAGTTTGTACGTTGGGCGCGCTTCGAGCGTATGGGTGCCTTCGCCTATTCTGAGGAAGAGGGAACCTACAGCGCCAATCATTATGAGGACGATGTGCCTCAGGAGGTGAAGCAGAAACGACTCGACCAGCTCATGGCTCTCCAGCAGGACATCAGTGCTGAGATCGAGGCAGAGAAGGTAGGACAGGAGATGAAGGTCATCGTCGACAGGAAGGAAGGCGATTACTATATTGCCCGTTCCGAGTTCTGCTCGCCCGAGGTAGACCCCGAGGTGCTGATCAAAGCCGACAAGCGTCTGCGTGTGGGACAGTTCTATCAGGTGCGTATCACCTCCAGCGACGAGTTCGACCTCTATGCCGAACTGGTATAGTATAGTTGCATTCTGATGTTTTTATATAGTAGTCCATAGCTCAAGGTTTTTCCCTTAGGCTATGGACTTTTGCTTTTTATCCTTCCTTGTCTGTTCATTCTTCCTCTGTCTCTTTCATCCTCGTAGCCTTTCATCCTTACAGTCTTTCCCTGAAAAAAAGACTACGATGCGATAAAAAAATAAGGGGGAAAGAAAAAGAATTGGAAAAATATCATTAACTTTGCAATCAAAATAAAAAATAGACTACGATGAAATACCTATTATTCTCTGATATTCATGGCTGTTTGCCAGCCTTGCAGCGTGCTCTCGACTTTTTCGAGGCGCAGAAGTGTGACATGATGTGCATCTTGGGCGACATCATCAACTACGGACCCCGCAACCGCATACCTGAGGGCATAGACCCCAAGGGCATTGTGGAGCGACTCAACAACCTGGCAGACAAGATCATTGCAGTGCGAGGCAACTGTGATGCAGAGGTAGACCAGATGTTGCTCGATTTCCCCATCATGGAGACTTATGCTCTTTTGGTGGATGGCGGAAAGCGCTATCTGCTCACCCATGGTCATATATATAATAAGGAGAACATGCCCAAGGGTCCTTATGATGCCATCATCTATGGTCACAGCCATCTCTGGGAGCTTTCGCGCAATGCCGAGGGTAAGGCCATCTGCAATACGGGCAGCATCACCTTCCCCAAGGGAGGCAATCCCCCTACACTTGCCACTCTCGAGGATGGCAAGTTTACAATGTACAACCTCGATACCCTTGAGGTCATAGGTTCTTTTGATATGTTGGAGGCATAGAAAGTTCAATCAATAATACAATAATGATAGAGGAATATCAAATCCGGATTCTGCCAGAACAGGCAGCCAGTGAGGAAGGTATCAAGCGTTACCTGTCCAAGGAGAAAGGAATAGACGTGCGGACATTGAACCAGGTGAGGGTGCTCAAGCGAAGCATCGACGCCAGGCAGCGTACCATCTACGTGAATTTGAAGGTGCGTGCCTATATCAATGAGTTCGCACAGGACGACCAATACATACATACCGAATATTCTGATGTGAGCTCACGCCCTCGTGTGGTAGTGGTGGGCGAGGGACCTGGCGGTCTTTTTGCTTCCCTGCGACTTATCGAGTTGGGCTATCGTCCTGTGGTGCTCGAACGAGGCAAGGACGTGCGCGAGCGCAAGAAGGACCTCTCCAATATTACCAAGACCCAGAAGGTGGATGCCGAAAGCAACTATTGTTTTGGTGAGGGTGGAGCAGGTGCCTACAGCGATGGAAAGCTGTATACCCGCAGCAAGAAACGCGGCAGTGTGGACAAGATACTGAATGTCTTCTGCCAGCATGGAGCCAATACCAACATTCTGGCTGATGCCCATCCCCATATAGGAACCGACAAACTGCCGCGTGTGATAGAAAACATGCGCAACACCATCCTTCAGTGTGGGGGCGAGGTGCATTTCCAAACCAAGATGACCTCCTTCATCATCGATGGCGACAAGGTGATAGGTGTCGAGGCAGTCAACCTGCAGACGGGGGGCGAGGAAACCTATCGGGGGCCAGTCATCTTGGCTACAGGTCACAGTGCACGTGATGTGTATCGCTATCTCGCAGCCTCCAGGATTGAGATCGAGGCCAAAGGCATCGCTGTGGGTGTGCGTCTGGAGCATCCCGCTCATCTCATCGACCAGATACAGTATCATAACAAGAATGGACGAGGCAAGTATCTTCCTGCCGCAGAATACAGTTTCGTAACTCAGGTAGACGGACGTGGCGTGTACAGTTTCTGTATGTGTCCCGGTGGATTTGTCATCCCTGCCGCTACCGGACCTCAGCAGCTTGTGGTCAACGGTATGAGTCCAAGCAACCGAGGTACGGCATGGAGCAATTCGGGCATGGTGGTAGAGACCCATCCTGAGGATGTGGCATCTTTTGTCCAGGAACACCAGACTATATTACAGTCGGATGCCTCTCTCTCATCCTCGTCAGAAGAGGAAGTCCTGAGTCCCGATTCACCTCTCACGATGATGCATTTCCAGCAAATCGTGGAGAAGCAGTGCTGGCAGCAGGGCAATATGAAGCAGACGGCACCGGCCCAGCGCATGGCCGACTTTGTGAACAACCGTTTGAGCTACGACCTTCCCAAGAGCAGTTATGCCCCTGGCCTTATCAGCAGTCCGCTCCATTTCTGGATGCCCTCTTTTGTGAGCAAGCGTCTGCAGGAAGGTTTCAAGACCTTCGGTAAGAATGCGCATGGCTTCCTCACCAACGAGGCCACGCTCATCGCCATGGAGACCCGTACTTCTTCGCCCGTCCGTATTCTTCGCGACCGCGACACCTTGCAGCATGTACGTCTGCAGGGACTCTTCCCCTGTGGTGAAGGCGCAGGATATGCAGGAGGCATCGTGTCGGCAGGAGTCGACGGAGAACGCTGTGCCGAAATGTGCGCAGAGTATTTGAAGAAACTTGAATAAATAATCTTAAAACATTTGCATGCTACAAAAAAATATTGTATTTTTGTGAACACTAATTGAATGTACTAAACAAACAAATCTAATTTATAAATATACAAAAACAATACTATTATGGTAAGTTCTAACATTCCACAGGTTAAGCTGGGTATTATCGCCGTAAGCCGTGACTGTTTCCCTATCGCGCTTTCTACTCAGCGCCGTGAAAACATCGTAAAAGAATACAAAGGAGAAATCTTCAACTGCCAGACTACAGTTGAGAATGAGAAAGATATGCTCAAGGCTATCGCTGAGGTAAAGGAACAGGGCTGCAACGCCTTGGTGGTCTTCCTTGGCAACTTCGGTCCTGAGACACCAGAGACACTCATTGCCAAGAACTTTGATGGTCCTTGCATGTTTGTTGCTGCTGCCGAGGGTGATGGCGACATGATCAATGGTCGTGGTGATGCTTACTGCGGTATGCTCAACTGCTCTTATAACCTGGGTATGCGTCATCTCAAGGGTTATATCCCAGAGTATCCAGTAGGTACAGCAGCCGAAGTGGCTAAGATGATTGCCGACTTCGTTCCTGTAGCTCGTGTCATCCTCGGTCTGAAGGGCTTGAAGATCATCACCTTCGGTCCACGTCCTCAGGACTTCTTCGCTTGCAACGCTCCTATCAAGGGCTTGTACGAACTGGGTGTAGAGATAGAGGAGAACTCAGAGCTTGACTTGCTCGTATCTTACAAGGAGCACGAGAACGATCCACGTATCGACGATGTTTGCAAGGATATGGCAGCCGAGATGGGCGAGGGTAAGTACTATCCTGACCTGAGCCGTCGTATGGCACAGTTTGAGCTCACATTGCTCGACTGGGCTGAGAATCACAAGGGCTCTCGCCAGTATGTAGCTTTTGCCGACAAGTGCTGGCCTGCATTCCCAAGCCAGTTTGGTTTCGAGCCATGCTATGTCAACAGCCGTCTGGCAAGCCGTGGCATCCCTGTAGCCTGCGAGGTCGACATCTATGGTGCTCTTTCTGAGTACATCGGTATGTGTGCTTCTGATGATACAGTGACATTGCTCGACATCAACAATTCTGTTCCTCAGTATATCTACGATGAGGATATTGTTGGCAAGTACGACTATAAGTTGACAGATACCTTCATGGGCTTCCACTGTGGCAACACACCTCAGTGCAAGATGTGCTCTACACGTGCCATCAAGTATCAGCTCATCCAGAACCGTCTGTTGGAGAATGGTGGCAAGCCAGACTTCACCCGTGGTACTTTGGAGGGTGACATTGCTGCCAGCGACATCACATTCTATCGTCTGCAGTGCGACTCAGAGGGCAACTTGCGTTCTTACATCGCTGAGGGCGAGGTGCTCGATGTTCCTACACGTTCTTTCGGTGGTATCGGTATCTTCGCTATTCCAGAGATGGGTCGCTTCTATCGTCACGTATTGATTCAGAAGGGTTATCCTCATCATGGTGCCGTAGCCTTCTCTCATGTAGGCAAGACACTCTTCGAGGCCTTCAAGTTCTTGGGCATTAAGGACATCGCTTACAACCAGCCAGCAAGCTTGCCTTACCCAACAGAGAATCCTTGGAAATAATTTAGGTTTCAACTTTCGCAAATGGGGAAGTTGAAAAAGTTAAAGGGCGATTGCTCATTATCCGTAAAGGAAATGGCAATCGCCCTTTTTTATTCTTTTATCAGTTGTTGTACTTTCGTTTCAGCTGTTGTATTTTCTTCCTGCTGTTATGCTTCTGGCTTCAGCTGCTGTGCCATGTTGAGAGCAGCCTTGCGGCCATCACCCATGGCGAGGATAACAGTAGCACCACCGCGCACAATGTCACCGCCGGCATAGATGGCAGGCTGTGAGCTCTGCATCTGCTCGTTGACGGCAATGGTATTCTTGCGGCCTAACTCCAGACCTTCAATGCTCTGAGGCACGAGAGGGTTAGGACTTACACCCACTGCCACAATCACCTGGTCGCACTCCAGCTTGATGGTCTCGCCTGTAGCCTCAGGACGGCGACGTCCGCTGGCGTCAGGTTCGCCAAGCTGCATCACGTCGAGGATGACAGACTTCACGGCTCCCTTCTCGTCGGCCTCATACTCCTTTGGATTATGCAGTGTGAGGAAGGTGATACCCTCTTCCTTGGCATGCTTCACCTCTTCCAGACGTGCCGGCATCTCTGCCTCCGAACGACGGTAAACCAATGTTACGTTGGCACCTAAGCGCTTGGCTGTGCGGCAGCTGTCCATGGCAGTGTTGCCGCCACCTACCACAACAACATTCTTACCCAAGTTGATAGGGGTATCTGTATGAGGATTGGCAGCGTCCATTAGGTTGACACGGGTGAGATACTCGTTGGACGACATGATGTTGAGCGCATTCTCGCCAGGAATGTTCATAAAGTTGGGCAGACCGGCTCCTGAAGCAACGAAGATGCCCTTGAAGCCCTGCTTCTCCAGTTCTTTCACACCGATGGTCTTGCCCACGATACAGTCGGCAACAAACTTCACACCCATCTTCTGCAGGTTCTCTATCTCTACATCCACGATGGCGTTGGGCAGACGGAACTCAGGAATACCATATTTCAGCACACCGCCAATCTCGTGCAGTGCCTCGAACACAGTGACGTCGAATCCCTTCTTAGCCATGTCTCCAGCAAAGCTCAGACCCGCAGGACCCGAGCCCACTACAGCCACCTTGATGCCGTTGGCAGGATCTTTCTCTGGGATGGATATGTTTCCGCTCTGGCGCTCGTAGTCGGCAGCAAAGCGCTCCAGATAACCGATGGCTACGGCTGGCTTGTTCATCTTCAGGTGCACGCAACGGCTCTCGCACTGTTTCTCCTGTGGACATACACGTCCGCAGACAGCAGGCAGGGCAGAGGTGTTCTTCAGTACCTTGGCGGCAGCCAGGAACTGACCGCGCTCTATGTTCTTGACAAACGAAGGAATGTTGATGTTTACAGGGCATCCCTCCATACAGGAAGGTTTAGGACAGTCCAGACAGCGCTTGGCCTCGGTGAGAGCCATCTCCTTGGTAAGACCGATGTTCACCTCCTCAGTACGGGTAGTGGCACGGTATACAGGGTCGAGCTCAGGCATCTTCACACGCTCTATGGCTGTACGCTCCTTGGGTTTCATTGAGGCACGCAGTGCCTTGCGCCACTCAGCGTCACGGTTGGTCAGCTCTGCCACGCTCTCGTTGGTAGGCTCCTCATCCATTGTCACGTCTGTGCTTTCTTTCTTCTTGGCTGCTTCCACTGTGGCGAGATGTTCCTCGAAGTGTTCCATCTCCTCGCGTTCCACATCCTTGAAGGTTCCCATGCGTTTGAACATCTCGTCCCAGTCTACCAGGGCACCGTCAAACTCAGGACCATCGATGCACACAAACTTGGTCTTGCCACCGATGGTGAGTCGGCAGGCACCGCACATACCAGTTCCGTCCACCATGATGGTGTTGAGCGATACATCTGTAGGCAGGTTGTACTTCTGTGTCAGCAGACAGCAGAATTTCATCATGATAGGAGGACCGATGGCAAAGGCCTTGTCGATGTGTTCCTGCTGGATGAGTTTCTCCATTCCTACAGTTACCACACCCTTCTCGCCATAGCTGCCGTCGTCGGTCATGATGATCAGCTCGTCGCTTGATGCGCGTACCTCATCTTCCATGATGACAAGATCCTTGCTTCGTCCGGCTATCACCGAGAGAACCCGGTTGCCGGCAGCTTTCAGGGCTTTGATGATAGGCAGCATAGGAGCTACGCCCACACCGCCTCCGGCGCAGAGCACTGTTCCGAAGTTCTCTATGTGGGTAGGGTTGCCCAAGGGGCCTACCACGTCGTGGATCTCATCTCCCTCGTTCAGGTTGCAGAGCTTGGTGGAGGAGAGTCCCACTTTCTGTACTACCAGTGTGATGGTGCCTTTCTCGATGTCGGCATCTGCGATGGTCAGTGGCATTCGCTCACTGTTGGCATCTACTCGGATGATGACAAAGTTGCCAGCCTTGCGGCTTTTGGCGATCAGAGGCGCCTCTACGTCGAAACGATAAACCTTCTCGGAATATTGTATTTTTCTGATAATCTTGTTCATTCTGTTTCTTTGGGTTTTTTAGTTGGTTTGGGTTATTATTTATGTTTTTGTATTCGACTGTTGAGCTTTATCACGTTCTAACTTCCCTTTACTTCTCCAATAATTTTCGAAAGGGACAACTCATTTTAAAAGCAAAAGGATAACGTTGGCAGCATTTCTGCAACCAATGTTATCCTCGTACTTCATATTGTTGGCCAGCAGCGTTGCCGGTCAGAGAGTCTGTGAAATATGACGAAACTTTTTATTCAAAGTTCTTGTCGTCGAGCATCTCGAATCCGCAGTATGGTACCAATACCTTTGGTACGCGGATGCCCTCAGGAGTCTGGTTATTCTCCAGGATAGAGGCTACGATGCGTGGCAGAGCCAGAGCCGAACCGTTCAGGGTGTGGCAGAGCTCTATCTTCTTGTCGTCAGCATGGCGGTAACGGCAGTGCAGACGGTTGGCCTGATAGCTCTCGAAGTTGGAAACTGAAGAAACCTCCAACCATCGGTGCTGGGCGGCACTCCATGTCTCGAAGTCGTAGCAGATAGAAGAGGTGAAGCTCATATCGCCACCGCAGAGACGGAGGATGTGATAAGGCAACTCCAGCTTTTTGAGCAAGCCCTCTACGTGGTCGAGCATTTCCTTCAATGACTCGTAAGAGTGACCAGGCTTGTCGATGCGTACAATCTCCACCTTGTCAAACTGATGCAGACGGTTCAGACCACGAACATCCTTACCGTAGCTGCCAGCCTCGCGGCGGAAACAAGCAGAGTAAGCGCAACGCTTGATAGGCAGATCCTTCTCGTCGAGGATCACATCGCGGAAGATGTTGGTGACAGGAACCTCAGCAGTAGGGATGAGGAACAGGTTGTCGAGGTTGGCATGATACATCTGGCCTTCCTTGTCAGGCAGCTGACCTGTACCCAGACCCGAAGCCTCGTTGACAACGTAAGGAGGCTGTATCTCCAAGTATCCGCTTTTGCGTGCCTCGTCGAGGAAGAAAGCCTCCAAAGCGCGCTGGAAGCGGGCCATCTTGCCGATATATACAGGGAAGCCTGCACCGGTAATCTTCACACCCAGGTCGAAGTCTACCAGGTTGTACTTCTTCAGCAAGTCCCAGTGGCAGAGTGCGTCAGGACTCAGGTTAGGCTTCTCGCCGCCTTCCTTTACCACTACGTTGTCTGCCGCATCCTTACCCTCAGGTACCTCGTCGCAAGGTATGTTAGGGATTTCGAGCAGTACATTGGTCATATCTTGCTGAGCCTTCTCCATGATTTCCTCCAAGGCCTTGCCGTCTGCTTTCAGATTGGCAACCTGCGCCTTGGCGGATTCAGCTTCCTCTTTCTTTCCTTCCTTCATCAGAGCACCAATCTGCTTGGCAAACTGGTTGGCCTGCTGCTTGTTGGTGTCCAGCTTCTGCTGGGCTTCACGACGGATCTTGTCGTACTCCAAAACTTTCTCTACGGCCTCGCGCGCATTAGGAAAATGCTTTTTCTCAAGACCTTTAATTACACGTTCAGTCTCTTCGCTGATAAGTTTAAGTGTAAGCATAAGATAACTATTTATAAATTGATTTACTATTTGAAGGCAAAATTACAAAAAATATTTCTTATAGCACAATAAAAGGCGAGAAAAAGTGAATGTTTGGGTGGAATTAAACGTGTTTTTCGTTAAAAAAGCAGAAAGCCTGCTCTCGATAAGAGAACAGGCTTCATATGTTTGTTTGGAATAGTTTGTTTACTTTTTAATTAAGCGTCAGCTTTTTTAGTCTTCTCAGCGTAAACCTCTGGAGAGAGAACAGATACTGTGCTCTTGTCCTTGCGGCCCTTGTGGAAGTAAACGATACCGTCTGCCAAAGCATACAATGTATCATCCTTACCCTGAGCTACATTCTCACCTGGGAAGTGCTTGTTACCACGCTGGCGAACGATGATGTTACCTGCGATGATGCTCTGACCACCCCAGATCTTAACGCCTAATCTTTGTGAAGCTGATTCACGGCCGTTCTTAGAACTACCAACACCTTTCTTATGTGCCATTTTCTAATTCCTCCTAATTTTAAGCGATTACAGATTTGATTGATACCTCAGTGAACTGTGCACGGTGACCGTTCTTCTTGCGATAGTCCTTGCGGCGCTTCATCTTGAAGACGATGACCTTGTCACCCTTTACGAGTGGGTTCACTACTTCTACTACTACTTTCGCACCCTCTACTGTAGGTGCACCGACTGTCACTGCGCCGTCTTTGTCAACGAGCAGCACCTTGTCGAATTCAACAGTCTTGCCAGCTTCTACATCCTTGATGTGATGTACGAAGAGCTTCTTGCCCTCCTCTGCCTTGAACTGCTGACCGTTAATTTCTACGATTGCGTACATTTTTTATTTTATAAACGGGTTTTTTCGCGAGGCGTCTGGCTTCGTGCCAGCTCTTTTTCGAGCCCCAACGAACTAAACTTTTCTGTAATTATTGCCCTTTTCTGGGCTTTCGGGGTGCAAAATTACATAATATTTATCGAATAACAAATCTATCTGTGCTGAAATGCCTCACTTTTAAAAAGATTTAACGTATAGGCGAGGATTTTCCTTGTTAAATCATTCTGTTGTAAAGGGCAGTTCATAGCAGCACGCCCTGTTTTATTCCTCTGCCACATTCCACTGGATGGGCTCGTCGTCCTTGAGCTCGTACCTGTGTATGCTCTCTTCGGCATAGAGGCGGGCGAGGTGAGTCCAGTCGGCGAGGCTCATGGCGGGATATTTCTCACCATATACCAGGATAGCCTCTTTGGCTAAGCCAAGGAGGGAGAGGTGGCTGTGGGTGGCGACAGTCTGCTGCAGGAAGTTGATGACAGGCAAGTCGGTCTGCAGGTCGGTGAGAACCTTGAACTTGTTGTCTGCCGCCTCTAACTGATACTGGTTGACGAGGGTGATATAGAGGTACATCGTGGTCACCACATGTATGCCCAACTGCACCTCCTTGGCATCCAGGCTCTTTGCCTGGTGGTTCTCGTCGTTGCGCAGGTTGACGAGCATTCCCACATACTGTCCGAACTTCTGCTCCTCCGTTTTCGTACTGTATTGCAGCTTGCTGAGGTGCATATAGTAGAGGGCGTTGCTCAGTGCTGCATGCTCTATGTCGCCATTCTTGTCTGCCACCTCCTTGTCGGTGATGATGAAGTATAGTTTCTTCAGATACGATTCATAGCCTGTCACCAGGGTCTTCAGGTATATGCGTTTCTCCGCCAGTGTGAGGGTGTTGGTCGAGCAGTAAAGCTTATAGAGAGCGTTGAGCACAGTCTCAGTCAGTCCGTTGTATTTGCTGATGCTGTTTACCTTGATCACCTTCACCATCCATTCGAAGGCATTCTCCACCGTGTGGCTGTAGCCCGCCGTTTCCTTGAACTCCTCTCTTACGAGTGGCAGCATCTTCTGCTGCAGGTTGTCGATGGTATACGCCTTTTCCTCCTGCTCGCGATAGCGGTCGTAGATGGCATGACCCATCTGTTGCATCAGCGTTTGGTAAAACTCCTGGTTTTCAAACAATTTGCGATAAGCATCCGTCTGCTTGGTGTAGCATTGCTGCGCAGCCTTGCTGAATATCTCAGGGAATATGCTGTCCACAAACTGGTTTTCGTCGTTGCCTGCAGCCTGTTTCTGCATTTTCTTTGTTGCCGCCTTTTGTATATGGTCGAAGATGCCTTCCACCATCACACGGTCTGCTTCCGAGAACTCGCCTCTGAACATGATGTTCACCTTGTCGATGATGTTGTCCAGCAGGTCGCGCGCCTCCTCTGGCTTATGGGCAGCACCTGGGTTTTCGCCCTTTATCTCAGGCTTGGCGCCCGTCAGGGTGATATGGGTTGTGTCGTTGGCTTTGATGAGGTTGTTCACCAACTTTACCTTCTTGTCGAGGTCTACCTGCTCGTGTGGATTCTTGGGAAGCACACGGTACAGATAGTCGGCGAAGACATACGACTTCATGAGTGAGCGGTCGAAGGTGCGGGCTATCTGCGCCATATAGGCATAGAAGCGCACGAAGTTTTTGATCTTGCTGCGCACTTCGAAGCGTTTCTCCTCGTCCAGTTCCTCGAAGTTTTCGACGATGGGTTTCAGCATGTTCGACATGGCAGCCAGCTTCGACTTGTTGGGTGCCTTTTTGTCTTGTGCGGCAGTATAGAGCTGATAGAAATTCTCCTCGTCTTCTGTTTTCCACAGGTGATACAGCTCCATGTCTTTGTGGAACTGGTACACGTAGTTCACGTCTACGGGGTGGATGAGTTCTGTGCCCTTGTAGAAAGGTTCGAACGCCTCCTTGATTTCCTCGCAGCTGTTCACGAAGTCGAACACGTAGGTGTCTTTCTTCTGCGGATGCGAGCGGTTGAGTCGTGATAGCGTCTGCACCGCCTTCACGTTCTTCAGTTTCTTGTCAACGAACATGGTGTGCAGCATCGGCTCGTCGAAGCCAGTCTGGTATTTGTCGGCTACGATGAGCATATTGTAGAAGTCGCTGGCGAAATACAGCGGCAGCTTGTCCTCGGATATGTTTTTCTCGCCACGTTTGTTCAGCTGCGGTTCGGTGTACTCAGTGCCCTTGTATTCCACCTTGCCCGAGAAAGCCACCATAGGGTGCACATCCTTTATCTTGTGCTTCAGGCAGTACTCCTTGATGGCGAAGAAATAGCGCACAGCATGAGCGCGGCTTGCCGTCACCACCATAGCCTTGGCTTTGCCCTCCATGTTCTGCATGGTCACCTCGCGGAATTTCTCTACGATGATGGCGGTCTTCTTGTTGATGGTGTCGGTGTGGTTGTCGTGGAAGGCCTTCAGCGCACGGGTGGCTGGTGTCTCCTCGTAGTCGGGGTTGTCTTCCGACTGTCGCGTTATCTCGTACGACACCTGATAGGTGGTATAGTTTTTCAGCACGTCCTTGATGAATCCTTCCTCTATGGCCTGCAGCATCGAGTAGTTGTGGTAAGCCTTATACTTATCCTTGTCTGGTGTTTCGCCTTTCTCTGCCAGTATGCCGAAGGTTTGCAGAGTCTTAGGCTTTGGTGTAGCCGTAAAGGCATAAAACGAGAGGTTCTTGTGTTGTCCCTGGCTCAGCAGGTCGAGCATCATGCGGTCTTGCTCCTTTTCCAGTTCCTCCACCGTCTTGTCTTCCCATTCAGCCATTTCCTTCAGCGCCTCGTCGGTATCGGCGAGGGCAGCCTTCAGCTTCTCTGCGCTCTTGCCGCTTTGACTTGAGTGAGCCTCGTCCACCACCACGGCGTAGTGATTGCCGGCATGGGATGTTATCTGCTCATATATCTGTGGAAACCGCTGCAGCGTGGTGATGACAATGCCTGTCTTCTCGGCATTGATGGCATCGCGCAGCTTCTCGCTTGCGTTGGCATCTTTCTCGGTGATGGTGGTCACGGTTCCCTCCACGTGCTCGAAGCCGAGGATGGTGTCTTGCAGCTGCTTGTTGAGCACCCTGCGGTCGGTCACCACAAACACACCCTTGAAGATATTCTTATTCTCTTTGTCGTGGAGCGACGACAGGCGATAGGTGAGCCAAGCTATGGAGTTCGACTTTCCCGAACCTGCCGAGTGCTGTATCAGGTAGTTGGTGCCCGAGCCTTTCTCTGCTGTGTCGTGGATGAGTTTCTCTACCACGTCGAGCTGATGATAGCGTGGGAAGATGATCTTCTCGCTCTCTTCCGACTTCTCCTTCTCTTTGCCGTGCTTGTCGATGAAAATCGACATTTTCTCCTCTTTCTGTCGCATGATGTATCTTTGCAGTATGGCTAAAAGCATATCTCTGCGCAGCACGTCGCGCCACAGATAGCTCGTCACATATTCGTCGCTCTCAGCCTGTGGGTTTCCTGCTCCTCCCACATTTCCTGCTCCGTTGCTTCCCTGGTTGAAAGGCATGAAGTAAGTCTTCTCTCCCTTCAGCTCCGTAGCCATGGCGGCCTCGTAGAGGTCGCAGCCGAAGTAGGCGAGTATACGGTTGTCGAAATGGAATAGAGGTTCCTTAGGGTTGCGGTGGTTCTGCCATTGTTCTATGGAGTCGCTGAGGGCTTGGTAAGTGAACTGGTTTTTCAGTTCTAAGGCAACGATAGGAATACCGTTGAGCGACAGCACCATGTCGATAGAGTTTTTCACATCTTTGCTGTACACAAACTGGCGAGTGCATTGCAATATGTTTTTCTGATATTTCTCCATCAGTTCCGGGTTTAGACTTGAAGTAGGAGCAAAGAAGCATAGCTTCAGCGTGATACCGTAGTCTTTGATGCCTGTGCGCAGGGTGTGTATCAGTCCATAGCTCACTATGTCTGCCTGCATGGTTTTATATAGCTGTGTCTTTGCCTTGTCGCCATATTTGCGCACAAACTTCTCCCATTCCTTAGGCTGCGAGTCGCTGATAAAAGCTATCAGCGTATCCAGGTCCAAGGCTTTCTCCTTGTCGTATGTTGCTTGGTTGCCCTTAGTGTAGCCACCTTCTGTCAGCAGATATCGTTCGATGTCAGCTTCCAGACATTTTTCTTTCAAGTCTTCGGGTGTCATAATGCTTATACTCTTTTTTTACCAGTTACGTATTCGTAGATGATGCTCTTCTTATATTCCTTCAGCGACTCTATCTTCGATTGCTTCAGAGCAATGAGCGAGTCGATTTGTGAGGTCTTCTCGTCGAGGTAAGTCGCTATGGCTTGCTGGACGGGGAGGGGAGGGAGAGGAATTTTGTAATTTTTGAAGTTTTCTGTAGAAATATTTGGTTGTGCAGATCCTATAGCTTTCAACAAAATGTATTCAGAAAAAATATTAGTTTTTAAATTATAAAATATCCAAGGTTGGATAATACTTCTTATAATTCCTACACGTTGATTTATGTACCCAATTTGTTCTTTTATAATACCAACTTTTCCTGTTGTAGCCCCACTCATTGCTAACAAGATGTCCCCTTTGTGCACTTCGTAATTATTTAATGCCTTTTGCTTATTTACATAAACATTTGCTTCATTAGAAATTTTGTCTTCAATTATATCTCCGATTCTAAAAACAGGCATTTCTCCTTTTTGTTGAAAGCTATTGCTATCAAAAGCAAATCCGTTAATGAATTTTATTTGATATTTGATAGAGCACACTTCCCACTCTTCCGGTATATCTCCAATCCATTCGACTCCGCTATTTTTCATTTTAGCCTTTTTGTCGAGTCCTTTAGTTACCGCCTCAGTTATTACCGACTGCTTATAGGCTAACAATTCGCTTATCATCTCCTCTTGAATGGAAATCAAAGAGTCTATCTCACCACATTTCTCGTCAAGAAAGGAGGAGATTGACTGCTGGACAGAGAGGGGAGGGCAAGGTAAGTATGAATACGAAAAACTTCCGTATTGTATATTTTTCCCTTCTCGTATTCCCACCACTAACGAATTTATCATAGAGATAAATCCTTGTGATTTGAATAAAAGCTTATAGTATTGGTGGCAAATGTCTATTTTATTATAAAATACTTGATATGCTGGAGAACAAACACCTTCATAATCAGACATTTCGAACCCACCTTGAAAACTTCTAAGACTTATAACATAATCATTCTTATGTACTGTCTTAAAAGTCTGAAGGTCTGTGCTCTTTTGTACTTGTACAACTCCTTCTAATAAATGTTGAGGATACATTCCATTTATTTGAGTTGCAGAAAGCAATATTGGAGTTTCATTGCCTTTGGAATTACGTTGCGTAAATATGTGGCGTGCTTTTTCAACTCTCCATTCCCCTGGAATTTCCCCAATCCAGGCAATGCCACTATCTTTATATGTATCGTAAGTCTTAGCCATAACTATCCCAAAATCTTAACCATTAAGTCTGCTTCTTGTGTTTCCAGTTCCTTGAGGTGAGCAAAGATATCCTCGCTCTTGCGTGGTGCCACATATTTGTAGAACTCACGGGTGAAAGGAATCTCGTAGCCTATCTTTGTCTTCTTCTTGTCAATCCATGCATCGGGAGCATAAGGCAACACATTCTTCTGCATGTATTCGTCGATGTCCTCTGTCCAAGGCACAATCTCCGTGTCGCGCTTCTTGGTGTCAGGCTGTCGTTTGCCCTTCTTCAGGATAGGTCCGCCAGTAGCCTCGTCGGTCAATGGGCGCTCTATGGTGAGCTTAGAATATTTGAAATATTCGTTGTCCAACACCTTGCTCTCCACATGTAAAGTCTCGTCGTCGCTCTTATAGCTCCAGTTGGTGAAGTCGCGATAAGCCTCCATTATCAAGTCGCGGCATCGGTCGCTGATCTCCACACGCTTGTTGCCCAAGCTCTTGCGTCGCTTGTCGTAGCATTGGCTGGCATCAATGAGTTGCACCTTGCCCTGTCGCTCACTGCTCTTGTTCTTTGTCACCACCCAGATGTAAGTGGTAATGCCGGTATTATAGAACAGGTCGTTGGGCAACTGCACGATAGCCTCCAACCAGTCGTTCTCGAGCAGATAGCCTCTTATCTCGCTCTCACCGCTTCCGGCGTCACCCTTAAACAGGCTGCTGCCGTTTTGGATGATTGCCATTCGTCCCTCGTCTTCCTTCAGCTTAGCCACACCGTTGAGCAAGAACAGCATCTGTCCGTCGCCAATGGAAGGCATGCCAGGAGCAAAGCGTCCAGCCTCGCCCATCAAGTGCTCCTCTTCCACCGCCTTCTTCGATGTCTTCCATTCTATGCCGAAAGGAGGATTCGAGATGATATAGTCGAACTTATATCCAGCAAACTGGTCGTCGCCAAGGGTGTCGCCCTGGCGCATGTTGTCGGCGTTGCCACCCTTTATCAGCGTGTCGGCTTTGGCAATAGCGAAAGTCTGGTTGTTCAGCTCCTGACCATAGCTGGTAATCTCAGCCTCAGGGTCTATCTTCAGGAAACGCTCCGTGAGGCATCCCAACATCTGGCTTGTTCCCATCGCCATGTCGTAGATAGAGGCAATGATGCCTTCGTCTTCCAACTGCAGCTCGTTGTCGCCCACCAGCAACTCAGCCATCAGATAGATGATGTCGCGGGCAGTAAAGTGAGCTCCTGCCTGCTCGTCGTAGCTCTCAGAGAATTTGCGCACCAGCTCTTCGAAGATATATCCCATGTCCACACTCGTCACCTGGTCGGCACCGAGGTAGGCTTTCTGAGTGCAAAACTCCTTCACCACGAGATACAGCACATTGTTGTCTGCCATCTTCTGCAACTCGCGGTCGAAGTCCATGCGATGGATAATGTCGATCACGTTGTCAGAGAAATGGTTGAGATACGATTCGAAATTCTCCCTGATGTTGTCGGGGTCGTCGAGCAGACTCTGGAAGGTGAAAGGCGAGAGGTTGTAGAACTGCTGTTTGGCAGCACTTTCCAGGAATCCTTTCTTCACCACGATGCCATCCTTGTCGAGTTGGGCGTTCATGTCGAGCACAGCCTGTTTGGTAGGAGTCAGTGTGTCTTCGAAGCGCTTGATGACGCACATCGGGAGGATGACGTTGCCGTATTCATGAGGTTTGTACACGCCCACCAGTTTGTCGGCGATAGCCCAGATGAGGTTGGCTTTTTCCTGTATGTTGACTGCTGTCTGCTGTTGTATGTCGTTGTTCATGTTAGTTTATTATTTCGTTTTTATAGAGAAGAGCAAGCGCACGAAAACTCCACATGTCTTTATCTGCCGTTTTCAAATACCAAAGCCTGGCATTGGGGTCTGAAACAGAAAGTATGCGACGTATATGCGACCAACTTAGATTGTGAACACACGTGTTCACAATCTGTATGTCAGGGAAAAGGAGATAGAAACTCTTGTAGTAGTCTAAATTGCGTTTATTATAGCTCGCACCATATCGAGGTATGATTTTCTGAGCGAGGTTCTTGATAACTTCTGCTCCATATTCTGCACGCTCTTTACCCTGCTGTTCCTCTTTCACAATACGGCGACCGATATTCCAGTATGTGATTACAGCAGACTTTCCTGCCGCAACGTAGGCTTCCTTTCTGCCTGTTTCAATGATATTGCAAACATCATTTACAAGTGAAGCCATATCATTGTTCTGTGAGTTTTTCTGTACTTTATAGTCCATATTGTTTATTCCCCTAATTGTTTTCTTTCTCCTCACTAAACGCCTTAATCTCATCAGCAAGGACTTTCTGTAATTTCTCTTTCGGTACTATCAGCTGATAATCCGCCACTCCGATAGGTTTTCCCATATCTTCAAGTGCGAGTTCCACCTCTACACGGTCTTTCTCCGCACAAAGTATGATTCCTATGGAACGGTTCTCGTCTGCACCACGTTCAAGGCGGTCAAGCAGAGACAGATAATAGTTCATCTTACCTGCATACTCTGGTTTGAAAGCACCTATCTTCAAGTCAACAGCAACAAGGCAGCGTAGTCCACGATGGAAAAACAGCATATCTACCTTGCTTTCTTTACCATTGTATTCCAACACATGCTGGTTGCCAATAAAAGTGAAGCCATTTCCAAGTTCCATAAGAAAACGTGTGATGGCTTTTACAAGACGGTCTTCAAGTTCAAGCTCCAAAATAGGACTGGTTACCCCCAAGAAGCCGAGATTATAGCTGCTGCTGAACACTTCATTGGCATACTGCGCTTGTTCTGCCGGAAGAGTGCGGTCGAAATTGTTGTCTACTCGTGCCAATGCCTGTGTCTCATACATTTTGAGTTTAATGGCATTGAGCAATAAGTCGCGATTCCAACCTTTTTCCACCGTCTTTGTGGCATAATAGAGAGTTGCATCATCATCTAATCCTTTGCTCAAAAGCAACATATTGTGTGACCACGGCAAAAGTGCAACGCAGCGTTGCACTTTCTCATTATGTCCTTCGTAACGCTCATAGAATTTCTTCATGTACCACAGATTTCGAGGCGAAACACCCATCTTCGGATATCGTTCTTTCAGGTCTGCTGATAACCGTCTTACAACACTGTCACCATACCCACTTTCAATCTTGCGCTCATGAAGCATTTGACCAATCTCCCAATAGGCGGTAGATACATAGCCATTGACGTGTCGGGCTATTTCTGTCCGTGCATGTTCAATTACTGCGACAGCGTGTCGCAGTATTTCTGCATAATCGCCACCTCCTATTGAGAGCTTGTTGTCTTTATTGTCTGTTGTCATTTTGTCAGTCTATATTATCTTCACTGAGAAGGTCCGTTACTTCTACTTCAAGCGGTGCAGAAAACTCTGTTAAGGCTTTTTCTTTCATTTTGCAAAGATAATCATTTTTTCTGAGAATCTATCCTTTTTCTACTGTTTTTTTCTCTCTTTTTCGCTTTCGTGTTTGCCGCATTCGCTTCCACGTTTGTCGCATTCGCTTCCACGTTTGTCGCATTCGCTTCCACGTTTGTCGCATTCGCTCTGACGTTTGTCGCATTCGCTCTGATGTTTGTCGCATTCGCTTCCACTACGAAATTTGCGTGAGAACATCATATAATACTGGAAAATCCTATAGAAAAAGCGTTCACATTTTGGGCTTTTCTGTCACAAAGGGTTCACCGTTTTACGCATTTTGTGACGTTTTGGTGAATACCTGTGAAGGGAGGGTTCACGCCCTGAATCCCCTCTGTTTATCGGGCTTCCGGCGCAGATGTGAAGGGTGACCCTCGTTTCTTGCTTTATACGCATACGCGAAAGAAAATAAATAAAGAAAGAAAACAGCAGTATGGGTAATGCCATTAAAACATATAAAAGAATATATATATATTATAATAGACGTTCACGGTGTCACTCGGTGGTCTCACCCGATAGGTTGTTCAGACCAGCCAATGACTAACAGAGATTTCCCGGTAAGTCATTGAGCCGTCTCAGTGACTTACCGGGAAATGGTAACTATTATGCTGAACTCAACAGTCGCAAATAAGCGCCACACACCCTGAAAAACTGCCAATACGTGTTTGGTGCGAAAAGAAAATTTGACAAAAAATCGGGAAATGCGCATAATTCATGAATAAACATGAAGAAAAACACAAAAGCGATGTAAAAGAAAACGAAAAAAGTGGAGAAATGAGGGGATTTGCTACCCCAAAACAGGGGATGCGGGGCCCAAAACAGGGGATGCGGGGCTAAAAACAGGGGATTTGGGCACTCCCCAAAAGGGCGCATCCCCTGTGGATGCACTTCGCTAAACCCGACCAAATCCACAACACAAAAAGTGGATGAAAACAGAAATTACTACCCTTTTTGAACAGTTATTACTACCAAAACAGCTGCCGTGCCGATTCATTTCAACATTTATATATACACAACGCGAGAAAATGGTATAAAGTATTAATAATAAGGGGGATGCGAGAAAAATGGATTAGAAAAAGTGCTTCAAATCCCCTATTTTTGTTTTTTGCCCGGCATAACGGCAGTATTGGCAGAGGGCAAAAAAACTTTCTTGAAAATGCGGATTTCTCTTAATTTCTTTTGTGTTACGATATTTTTTGTGTATCTTTGCAAGATAAACTGATAAAGAAATAAATGAGAAAACGATTCATCCACATATTATGGGCTTTGTTGGGTGCAGGCATCCTGTTCTGTATCCTGGGTTTTGTAGCCGTTTGGAATGGTTTGATAGGCTATATGCCCGAGATAGAGGACTTGCAGAACCCCATCAACCGCTTTGCCACACAGGTGTATTCATCGGACGGCAAGGTGTTGGGAACCTGGAACCTGAACAAGGAGAACAGAATCGTGATCCCTTACGACAAGATGTCGCCCCACCTCGTAGAGGCACTCGTTGCCACAGAGGACGAGCGCTTCTATGAGCACTCAGGCATTGACTTCCGTGCCCTGGGCCGAGCCATCGTGAAGCGAGGACTCATGGGACAAACCAATGCCGGAGGAGGCTCCACCATCACCCAGCAGTTGGCGAAGCAGTTGTATAGCGAGACAGCCAGCAGCACCGTGCAGCGCTTCTTCCAGAAACCCATAGAGTGGGTGATAGCCGTCAAGCTGGAGCGCTATTACACCAAGCAGGAGATCATCGCCCTCTATCTCAACTACTTCGACTTCCTGCACAATGCGGTGGGCATCAAGACCGCTGCCAACACTTACTTCAACAAAGAGCCCAAAGACCTGACGGTGTGCGAGGCTGCCACCCTCATCGGACTCTGCAAGAACCCCTCGCTCTTCAACCCCGTGCGCTATCCCGACCGCTGCCGGGAACGAAGAAACGTGGTGTTGCAGCAGATGGTGAAGGCAGGCTATATGAACCGCTCGGAGTACGCCAAGTATTCTGCCGAACCCCTTACCCTCGACTTCCACCGTACCGACCATAAGGACGGCACAGCCACCTATCTGCGCGAGTTCCTCCGCCAGTATATGACCGCCAAACGCCCTGTTCGCACCGACTATCCTTCGTGGAACAGAGTGCAGTTTGTCATCGACTCGATAGCCTGGGACACAGATCCCCTCTATGGCTGGTGCAACAAGAACTTCAAGAAGGACGGCACGCCCTATAACGTCTATGCCGACGGCCTGAGAGTGTTCACCACGATAGACAGCCGTATGCAGAAATATGCCGAGGAGGCAGTCTACAAGCATGTGGCAGGCTATCTGCAGCCCGCCTTCGACCGTGAGAACAAGCCCAAGCCCAGTGCTCCCTTCTCCGACAAGCTGACGCCCAATCAGATACGCTCCATCCTGAACCGATCCATCACCCAGAGCGAGCGCTACCGCACCATGAAGGCGGCAGGTTATTCGCCCGAGGAGATACACGACGCCTTCAGAAAGAAGGTGGAGATGACCGTCTTTACCTATCATGGCGACATCGACACCCTGATGAGTCCGCTTGACTCCATACGCTACTACAAGGGTTTCCTGCGTTCGGGCTTCATGAGCATGGATCCCAAGACGGGAGCCGTGAAAGCCTATGTGGGCGGTCTCGACTATACACACTTCATGTACGACATGGTGAGCCTGGGACGCCGACAGGTGGGTTCCACCATCAAGCCATTCCTCTACAGTCTGGCGATGGAGAACGGGTTCTCCCCCTGCGACATGGCGCCCAACCGTCAGCAGACCTATATCGTGGCAGGCAGACGCTGGACACCCCGCAACGCCAACCATTCGCGCTATGGACAGATGGTTCCGCTGAAGTGGGGTCTGGCACAGAGTAACAACTGGATCAGCGCTTATCTGATGAGCAAGCTGAACCCACAGCAGTTTGTGCAGCTGCTGCGCGATTACGGCATCAACAATCCCGACATCCATGCCTCGATGAGTCTCTGTCTGGGTCCTTGCGAGGTGAGTGTGTCGGAGATGGTGAGCGCCTATACCGCCTTTGCCAACCACGGCATCAGGACCTCGCCGCTCTTTGTGAGCCGCATCGAGGACAACGAAGGCAACACGATAGCCACCTTCCAGCCCCGCATGAACGAGGTGATCAGCGCCGACAACGCCATGAAGATGCTTACCATGCTGATGGGCGTGGTAGACCAGGGTACGGCGGGACGACTGAGATACCGCTACAACATGGAGGGACAGATAGGAGCGAAGACGGGAACCACCAACAACAACAGTGACGGATGGTTCATTGGCTTCACACCGCAGTTGGTGACAGGCTGCTGGGTGGGAGGCGAGGACCGCGACATCCACTTCGACTCCATGAGTATGGGACAGGGAGCCACGATGGCGCTCCCCATCTGGGCCATCTTCATGAAGAAGGTTTATGCCGACCCAACGCTGGGCTTCAGTCCGATGGAGAAGTTTGACATTCCTGCTGACTATAATCCCTGTGCGAGTCAGACGGAAGATGAATTCGGTGAAGAAGGCATCGACGAAGTTTTTGAATAAGCAAGCATCCTGCAATGATGGCAATATAGATGAGGCCTAATTGCAGGATGCTTATTTTTATCCCCTCTATGCAGGCTCCCGGCAGCATGACTATCAGCTGCAGGGCATGCTGGGTGGCAGAGGTGGTTAGGCTCAGCAAGTATGCCAGTCCGCCCTGCAGCAGGGAGAATCCCGGCAGGAGGATGAACGAGAGCAGCAGCGACAGACTGACATAGATGATGACCGTGGCAGCGGGAATGGCGACAAACGAGCTGAGTACGGAATAGCAGGCGATGTTGCCGAAATAATAGCACACCAGCGGTGTGGTTCCCACCTGGGCAGCCATCGATACCGCCACCATTGCCCATGCCCAGCCCAAGGGCTTGCGGCGGGTGACCGAGGCAGGCAGAAGGCTGTAGATGGGCTTGTAGAGCAACAGGATGGACAGCACGGCGGCAAAGGACAGCTGAAAGCTGATGTCGAAGAGGTGGAGAGGCTGGATGATGAGCATCACGATGGCAGCGAGAGTCAGGTTGCTCACAGCCGTCGAGTTGCGTCTGGTGAGCAGGGCGAAACAGTAGATGCTGATCATTGAGGCAGCCCTGACGGCACTGGCAGGCAGGGCGATGAGGAACACGTATGCCCAGATGGCAGTCACGCTGATGGGTACGGCGATGAGCCGCCATCGTTTTCTGCCTCCTGCCAGGAGGATGAAGAGCTGAAAGATGATGCCGATATGCAGTCCGCTGATGGCCAGGATATGGCTGGCACCCGAGGCCTTGAAGGTTTGTCGGGTGTCCTTGCTGAGGCTGCCTTTCTCGCCCAGTGTCATGGCGGTGATGATGGCTTGCTGCTGCGATGCAAGATGCTGGCTGCCAATGCGTTCTGTGAGTTCGCTTCGCAGACTGAGAGCCTTCAGGCGGGTGCGGTCGAGCGCCGACAGATGGCTGTAGGAACGCGTCGCTGCGGGTTGCCGGTTCTGCTCTTCCTGCAGAGAGGTGAGCAGGGCGCCAGCCAGCAGGAAGGCGGCGAGGATGAGGAGCGACTTGTGCAGCTCGTTCTTCACTAAGATGGCGAAGGCAGAGGCGGCGAGCATGATGAGCAACCAGTAGGAGGGAGGAAGGGTGACGACGTGGAAGTGCGCAATGACAATGCCCGACACAAGCATCAAGCAGAGAGCCTGAGTGGGGCACGAATTGAAGAACTTTCGCCTTCTGAGGACTGTCTTTGCGCCAGAAATCTTCATTTAATCTTTAATTTCTGCAAATATAGGAATTTTTTTTCGTCTAAATGTAGTTTTTTTTGTAATTTTGCAAAGTTTTATAGAATACAATAAAAATCATTATAATGAACGTTTCATACAAATGGCTTAAAGAATACGTCGATTTCGACCTTACTCCTCAGGAGACAGCGGACGCGCTGACTTCTTGCGGTCTCGAAGTCGATGCTTTGGAAGAAGTACAGTCCATCAAGGGTGGACTGAAGGGTCTTTACGTAGGTAAAGTGTTGACATGCGAGATGCATCCCAATAGCGATCACCTCCATGTCACTACTGTAGATTTGGGCAAGGGCGAGCCCCAGCAGATTGTATGCGGTGCCCCCAACGTGGCAGCAGGACAGAAAGTCATCGTAGCCGACCTGGGCTGCGTGCTCTACGACGGCGACAAGAGTTTCACCATCAAGCGCAGCAAGCTTCGCGGCGTGGAGAGTCTCGGCATGATCTGTGCCGAGGACGAGATAGGAGTAGGAACCTCTCACGACGGCATCATCGTGCTGCCAGAGGATGCTCCCGTAGGTCAGCCAGCAGCAGAGTATTATCACTTGGAGAGCGACTGGCTCATCGAGATAGACATCACAGCCAACCGAGCTGATGCCCTGGGTCACTGGGGAGTGGCACGCGACCTCTATGCGTGGCTGAAGCAGAACGGATATCAGACCAGTATGCATCGTCCTTCGTGCGATGAGTTCGTTGTCGACAACGAGGACCTGCCTATCGAGGTGGAGATTCAGAACACCGAAGCCTGCAAGCGCTATGCCTGTGTGAGCATCACCGACTGCGAGGTGAAGGAGAGTCCTAAGTGGCTGCAGGACAAGCTGAACATCATCGGCTTGCGTCCTATCAACAACATCGTGGACATCACCAACTATATCATGATGGCTTACGGACAGCCACTGCACTGCTTTGATGCCGACATGGTGACAGGACATAAGATCGTGGTACGCACCCAGCCAGAGGGAACCAAGTTTGTGACCCTCGACGGTGAGGAGCATACCCTGGGCGAGCACGACCTGAGCATCTGCAACGCCGAGGAGCCTATGTGTATCGCAGGTATCTTTGGCGGTAAGGGTTCGGGAACCTACGACACCACCAAGAGTGTGGTGTTGGAGAGTGCCTACTTCCATCCAACATGGATTCGCAAGAGTGCCCGCCGTCACGGACTGAGCACCGACGCCAGCTATCGTTTTGAGCGCGGTGTAGACCCCAACGGACAGATTTATGCCCTCAAGCAGGCTGCCATCCTCTGCAAGCAGTTGGCAGGCGGAAAGATCAGCATGCAGATCAAGGACGTATATCCAGAGCCTATCCAGGATTTCCCTGTGCGCCTGAACTATGAGTATGCACACCGTCTCATCGGTAAGGAGATCGGTGCAGAGACCATCAAGAATATCGCCACCTCATTGGAGATGAAGATTGTGAAGGAAGACGCCGAGGGCCTCGACCTCCTCGTTCCAGCCTTCCGTGTTGACGTGCAGCGTCCTTGCGACGTGGTGGAGGACATCCTGCGTATCTACGGATACAACAACGTGGAGATTCCTACCCAGCTGAAGAGCTCGCTCACCGTACAGGGCGAGGAAGACAAGCACTACCACACCCAGAACATCGTGGCAGAGCAGCTGGTAGGCGAGGGCTTCATGGAGATACTGAACAACTCGCTCACCAAGGCAAGCTATTATACCGACTTCGAACTCAACGCTTATCCCGACGAGCACACCGTGAAGGTGATGAACCCTCTGAGTGCCGACCTGGGAGTGATGCGCCAGACCATGCTCTTCGGTGGACTGGAGAGTGTGTCACGCAACATCAACCACAAGAGCCAAAACCTGAAGTTCTTCGAGGTGGGCAACACCTATTTATATAATAAGGAGAAATGGGATGCCGAGAATCCTATCAAGGGCTACAGCCAGGAAGGTCACATCTCGCTCTTCATCACCGGTAAGCGCGTAGAAGGCAACTGGGCTCATGCCGACGAGCAGAGCAACATCTACGAGCTGAAGGCTGTGGTGGAGAACATCCTGCGCCGTGTGGGTATGCCACAGAACAATGTGGTGCTGAAGCACAGCGACAACAATATCTTCTCAAAGGGTGTGCAGTATGAGACCCGTGCCGGAAAGGTATTGGTAGAGATGGGTATCCTGAGCCTGAAGCTGAAGAAGGCTTTCGATATCGAGCAAGACGTGTTCTATGCCGATGTGCACTGGGACAACCTGATGAAGGCCATCAAGAAGGTGAGCCTCACCTATACCGATATCAGCAAGTATCCTTCTGTAAGCCGCGACCTGGCACTCCTGGTCGACAAGAGTGTGGAGTTTGAGCAGATAGAGATGATCGCCCGTCAGACAGAGAAGAAGCTCCTCAAGAGTGTGGTTCTCTTCGACGTGTATGAGGGCAAGAACCTGCCAGAGGGCAAGAAGAGCTACGCAGTGAACTTCATCCTGCAGGACGAGGAGAAGACTCTCAACGACAAGCAGATCGATGCCATCATGAAGAAACTCATTGCCAACCTCACAGGCAAGTTGAATGCTGAATTGAGATAATTTTGGAGTTAACTCCTTCACATCATATAATAAGTATAACAACAAAACATATTAAATTTTATTCCAATGGGAAGAGCATTTGAATATCGTAAGGCTACAAAGCTGAAAAGATGGGGCCACATGGCCAAGACATTTACTAAGTTAGGTAAGCAGATTGCAATTGCAGTAAAGGCTGGCGGTCCAGAGCCAGAGAACAACCCTACCTTGCGTGCTATCATCGCCAACTGTAAGCGTGAGAACATGCCTAAGGATAACATCGCACGTGCCATCAAGAACGCTTGTGGCAAGGATACAAGCGATTACAAGGAGGTGACTTACGAGGGATATGGTCCTCACGGTGTTGCCATCTTCGTTGACACATTGACAGACAACACCACACGTACCGTAGGTGACGTGCGCTCAGTGTTCAATAAGTTCAATGGCAACATGGGTACCACAGGTTCACTTTCTTTCCTCTTCGACCACAAGGCTGTGTTCACCTTCAAGAAGAAGGAAGGCATGGATATGGACGAGATGATTCTCGACCTGATCGACTATGGTGTAGAGGATGAGTTCGACGAGGATGAGGAGAACAACGAGATCACTATCTACGGTGCTCCTACAAGCTTCGGTGACATCCAGAAGCACTTGGAGGCTGAGGGCTTCGAGGTGACCGGTGCAGAGTTCACCTATATCCCTAACGACCTGAAGGACGTTACTCCTGAGGAGCGTGAGACTATCGACAAGATGGTGGATAAGCTGGAGGAGTTTGACGATGTTCAGACCGTCTATACCAACATGAAGCCAGAGGCTTCTGAGGAGGCAGAATAAGCATTCTTTTTCGTATGATATTTAAGTTTTTTGTCTTAAAGCTTTTGCCCTTACAGGGCGTTTAGGGCATTGCCGTTTATACCCAGGGCGTTGCCCTGGGCTAGGAGGGGTTGCCCTTACAGGGCGCTTGGCGAAAATTAAATAATCATACGAGCACGCCCTGAAAGGAGTAGCCCAATTCAGCACTACTTTTATCGGCACGCCCTGAAAGGGCAGAAGCTCATAGCCCAGGGCATCGCCCTGGGTTTTGTGTTTATTTCACTACGCGCCCTGTAAGGGCAAAAGCTTTAAAATAAGGAGAAAACATTATGATTAATTCTAACAACGAAAATCAGGATAAGTTGCAGAAGGTGACCTATCAGACACACGGCACCTGTTCAAAATACATCTGCATCAGTGTGGATGAGGACGGAATAGTAAGGGATGCTGAGTTTATCGGCGGTTGTGACGGCAACACCAAGGGCGTATGCGCTCTGATAAGAGACATGAAGGCCAAGGACGTGATAGCCCGACTGAAAGGCATCACCTGCGGCAATAAGCCAACCAGTTGTCCAGACCAGTTGGCTACTGCCCTTCAGCAAATGGGATATTAATTTAGCATGGCGATATGTTCAAGCCTTAGTACTTGAACGTATCGTCCAACAATATTTTCTGGGGATTGGAAGCCGAACGGTAGATGAAACGGAAGGAGAAGTGGGCTTCCTTATAACTCTTGAGTGCCGGGTTGTTGTCGAGTGCCTGTTTTTGCAGGTTGTGCAGTTTGTTGCGGTTCAGCGCTATCGCCTCGGCATTGTCAGCCTTGTTGCGCAAGGTGAGATAATAAATGTAAGTATGTGAGTCCTTGTCAAACACAGCACTGTCGGTACGGCTGTCGTTGATGTAAGGGGTGGGACATACCTTCTCTGTATATTCGCGGGCTTCGCGTACAGCCCTGTCTTCCATGCTCTCTGTGCATGATGCCATGAGGGCAAGGGTCATGATACCGAATAAAATCTTTTTCATCTTTTTTTCTTCGTTTTTGAATTTTGTCACAAAGTTACTGCAAAATTCGTAATCCTGCAACATTTGACCCTGATTTTTCTGTCAGAAGCTCTAACTTCTCTAACTTTTGAACTTGCTAAAGTTGAGTAAATGCGAAAAAAAAGCGCAAAAAAATTGGTTTTCTCCTAAAAATAAGGTAATTTTGCATCCTAAAGTATAAATATTTTATGGAGAATATCAACAAAATACGAAATTTCTGTATTATTGCACATATAGACCATGGTAAAAGTACCCTGGCAGACCGATTGTTGGAGAAGACACAGACCATCAAGATCACAGAGGGTCAGATGCTCGACGACATGGATTTGGAGCGAGAGAGAGGTATCACTATCAAGAGCCATGCCATCCAGATGGAGTACAAGGCAAATGACGGTCAGACCTATATCCTCAACCTTATTGATACTCCGGGACACGTCGACTTCTCTTACGAGGTTTCACGCTCCATCGCTGCCTGCGAGGGAGCGCTCTTGGTTGTTGACGCCACACAGGGTGTGCAGGCGCAGACCATCTCCAACCTCTATATGGCCATAGAGCACGACTTGGAAATCATTCCTGTCATCAACAAGATAGACATGCCTTCAGCCATGCCCGAGGAGGTGGAGGACGAGATCGTAGAACTCATCGGATGCAAGCGCGAGGAGATTCTGCGTGCCTCAGGAAAGACAGGTGAGGGCGTAGAGGATGTGCTCGAGGCTGTGGTGAACCGTGTGCCTCATCCCGAGGGTGACGACAAGGCACCTTTGCAGGCACTGATTTTCGACTCTGTGTTCAACTCCTTCCGTGGCATCATCGCCTACTTCAAGATAGATAACGGAACCATCCGCAAGGGCGACAAGGTGAAGTTCTTCAACACAGGAATGGAATATGATGCCGACGAGATTGGCGTTCTGAAGATGGATATGATAGCCCGCAACGAGCTGGGAACAGGAGAGGTAGGTTATATCATCTCGGGTATCAAGAACGCCACTGAGGTGAAGGTGGGTGATACCATTACCCATATAGCACGTCCCTGTGAGAAAGCCATTGCCGGTTTCCAGGAGGTGAAGCCAATGGTCTTTGCCGGTGTCTATCCCATAGACCCCAGCGACTACGAGAACCTGCGTGCCTCGTTGGAGAAACTGCAGCTCAATGATGCCAGTCTGACCTTTATGCCTGAGAGCTCTGTGGCTCTGGGCTTCGGTTTCCGTTGTGGCTTCTTGGGTCTGCTCCACATGGAGATCATACAGGAACGACTCGACCGTGAGTTCAACATGGACGTCATCACCACCGTGCCCAACGTATCCTATATGGTGTACGACAAGCAGGGCGGCGAGAAAGAGGTGCACAATCCTTCGGGACTGCCCGACCCAACGATGATCGACCATATCGAGGAGCCATATATCCGTGCCACCATCATCACGTCGTGCGACTATATAGGTCCTATCATGAAACTATGTCTCGACAAGCGAGGCGAGCTCATCAAGCAGGAGTATGTGAGTGGCAACCGTGTGGAGTTGCACTTCATGTTGCCTCTTGGTGAAATCGTTATCGACTTCTATGATAAGCTGAAGAGCATCTCCAAGGGATATGCTTCCTTCGATTATCACATAGACAGCTTCCGTCCTTCCGACCTGGTGAAGCTCGACATCCTGCTCAACGGTGAGCCTGTGGATGCCCTGAGTACGCTGACCCACCGTGAGAATGCAGTTACCTTTGGTCGCAGAATGTGTGAGAAGTTGAAAGACCTGATACCCCGTCAGCAGTTTGACATCGCTATCCAGGCAGCCATCGGTGCCAAGATTGTGGCACGCGAAACCATCAAGCAGGTGCGTAAGGACGTTACAGCCAAGTGTTATGGTGGTGATGTAAGCCGTAAGCGCAAGCTGTTGGAGAAGCAGAAGAAGGGTAAGAAGCGTATGAAGCAAATCGGTAATGTGGAGGTGCCACAGAAGGCATTCCTTGCCGTATTGAAACTCGACTAACCATTTCAAGTAAGATAAAAGCTATCAAGCAACATAAATCAAGGAGGCAGAATAATGAATGATTTAAGAACCATCACTCCCAAGCGAGATATTGCCAGGGAGTTGGCGCGTAAGTACAGTACGATGACTCACGACGAGCTCGACATCCTGGAGGGCATCCTGGAACCGGTGAAATACGGTAAGGGCGAGATGATCCTTTCGGAAGGTGAGGTGTGTCGTGGTATCTCATATATCGAGAAGGGTCTTGTGCGCCAGTTCTATCATAAGAATGGCAAGGAGGTGACCGAGCATCTGGGCGTCGACCATACCATCTTTATGTGTATCGAAAGTCTATTCAAGGAGGAGCCTACTCGTCTTCAGGTAGAGGCTCTTGAGGCCACCTTGGTTTACATCTTGCCTAAGTCGAAGCTGGAGGCTGCCGCCATCCGCAATGTCAACATCCAGATGTTGTATCGTAAGATTCTGGAGGAGAGTCTTATCCAGTCGCAGGTTCATGCCGACCTGATGCGTTTTGAGACTGCGCCCAACAAATACAAGCGTCTGTGCGAACTGAGTCCTCAGGTGGTGTTGCGTGCTCCATTGACTTACATTGCCAGTTATCTGCAAATGACTCCCGAGACATTGTCCCGCATCCGTTCGGGTGTGTTGCTATAAAGATGTAATAACCAAAAAGTCCTGCTTCACACTGATGAAGCAGGACTTTTTGGTTATTGAAAATTTCGCATATTTGCCCCATACGCTCTGAACCAACGGTCACCGACCGAAGGTAAAGGTCAGAAGCTCACAGAAGCAGCACGCCCTGAACCAACGGTCATCAGCCGAAGGTAAAGTTTTCTATAAGCAGCACGCCCTGAAAGGGCAGAAGCTCTTAGCCCAGGGCAACGCCCTGGGTT
>OQVT01000120.1_pt1 | contig 32786 bp, 31 predicted proteins | sample 1691561 | NCBI WGS metagenome assembly OQVT01 (sample SAMN03418260, study PRJEB22391) | human gut metagenome | biome: human-gut; feature: organic feature; material: feces | host: Homo sapiens | place: Tanzania | collected 2013-01 | reverse complement strand
TACAGAAAAACAGAGGCTACCGCCCAAACGCATTTGGAAAGCCACCACGCCGAACAGCGCCAGTGCGTTGCTCATTCCGCGCCAGCCCTGCGGCAGAGGGTACGTTTCCCCGGACAGTGTGGCGGCGGCAAGGATGCCGATGACTGCGATCATTGCGCCAACGGCGATTTTTTCACATATGCCGACAAGCTTCATGCCTACAAACACGATGCCCGAGCCGATAATATAAAACGTCAGGATCCCCGCCCAATCGGGCCATCCGAACCATGTGCGGAACACGGCGGCTGCGCCGGTAAGAAATGCACTGACGTTTACAATGACGGAAACGCCCAGCAGCGCAAAGGCGAGCCATGTCATCACGGTCTTGAGCCTGCCGGCAAAGAGCTCGCTGTCAAAGCATTTGACAAACTGCGCCCCGCCGTTATTATATGAAAGCTCCGTTATCAGCAGATGCAGCAGCAGGTTGAAGAGATAACAGAAGCCGAGTATCAGCAATATCTCCCGAAGACTGTTGTGCGCGGCCAGATACGGCACGGACAGTATACCCGCGCCGACACCGTGACCTACGATGATGCTTGACGCTTCAAAAAAGCTCAGCCTTGATTCGCCCTTGATTTTTGCCATGCTGCGCCCTCCCCGTAAATTCATATTGACATTTTATCAGGTTTCCGGCGCCTTTTCAATGAGCAGATACGGAATTGACTGTGATATTACGCATCAGGCAGCGCTTCCGTGTATTTCTTCATTGCCGCAGCGAGCGTGGGCGCATTGTCATTGCGCAGAAAGGCCGAAAGCATCTGGTTGAAAAGAAAAACGGGAAACACAAACTTTATAGGCAGAAGATAGCGCTGGGCCAGGGACAGAAGATCTTCGTCCGCGCCGAAAAACAGCAGCACTGGCCGCTCAAACAGAAGGAGACCGGCCCATGCTAGCGCCGCAAGCAGCACGGAATATATGACCGATGCGGTAAAATAGTCGCTGCCCGGCGAGTTGTCCGCGCTGCCGCGGAGCGTGCTGAATATGACGCTGCCGCCGATGCCGGTGAGCAGTCCCAGACTGTAGATGATATTCCATACCGGCGCTACAACGGCGAGAGCCGCCATCATGCTTGGATTGCTTGTGCTGAACATAGGATTGTGCTATGCCGTCTTGCAGATTTGGTTGCCCGCGGAGATGCTTCGACATATATTCTTAACCGTTTTGGTTTGGTACGTAGCAGGCATACAAGCCTATCTTTTTACGGTTTGGATTGTTCTCGAGCCCACGTGGCGTATGCGTATCGCCGAAATGCTGTTTGCCGGGGTGTGCCTGCGGATGTTCTACGTAAGCATTATGCCCGAGACTTACAATGCTTTTCTACCTATCCTCGCAGTATTCACCATCCTGTTTGCAGGTGTGCCAATGCTAAGCATCGCACGGTTCAAAGAGGGGAAAGGACTATAATCAATGCGTAATGTGTAATGAATAATTTGTAATTTGCAGTTATGAAAATCAACGGATTAACGATATACAAGGGTTTTATCATCGGCGTGGCGGTGGTGTTACTGATGTGGGTGCTGCCATGGTTGTACACATTTTTGATACCCGCCTCCGGTGGCGAAAGTTTCATCTACTATAGCCCTTATACCGAGGATTTTATCACCCGCGATGCGGAGGGGTTCTGCGATTTTGAGGGCAATCATTTCTCCGCCGCCGAAGCCGATTCGCTAATGCCCTATTTTTTCTATCGCCAGTTAGTGGCCGACGGCCGTATGCCCGACAGTCTGTTTGGCGAAGCGGTAGATAGCAAGATTTTGCGCCGAGAGAGTTTTACATTCAAAACAAGCCCCGCCCAAATCAACAAACCACGCACTCCCCTCTACGAACTATTGGACGCCGAGTCAGGACGCGTTGATTTGCAGTTGCCCAACGATGTTTTCCGGCTGACAGACAACGGTTTAGAATTTATCACCGCCGAGACCAACACCGTCAACAAAGAGAAATCAGCGATGTTCAACTCCGTCCTGCACGCACACGGATGCACGTTTCCTATTCGTCTCATTGCAGGTAACCCGTCTGTGCGCAAAGCCTACGACAACGGCTATTTGCTTGCTGACAGCAAAGGGAAGGTATTTAATCTCCGCATGATAAAAGGCAGTCCTGCCGTGCGTGATATTATCCTGCCCGACGGTATGCAACCGCAGACACTATTCGTTACAGAGTTTGACAACTATCGTCAACTCGGTTTCCTGGTCTCCACCGACAATCAACTCTACTCTATTGACAACAAGACGCTCAAGCTCAATCATATAGACATACCCGAATACAATCCGCAGGAGATGCCTATTCTCATTATGGGCAACCTACACGACTGGACAATACGAATTTTGACTGCCACCGATACGCGTTACTATGCGGTATCGAACAAAGACTATTCGCTGCTTGCCTCACGCATTGTCCCTGATCCTGCTCCTACCGGTTGGGAGAAAGCCTACCACTACATTTTCCCTTTGCGTCTCTCGTTGCGCACATGGCAGACACCGACTATTTTCCCCCGTTGGAATGTAGATTGAGTACAAGCAGTCCTATTTTGCAAAGTCTATTTTACAAATTTATCGAAAACATGCTGTAAAACATATTTTTTGCACAAATTATTTGGTAGTATCAAAAATATACCGTACCTTTGCATCGTGTTTTTCATGGTATTAGATTTAAGGTTAAGTAAAAAGATTGGGTTGTCGTGATGACAATCCTCTTTTTTTATATACCATAGCCACAGTCTCCCATTAAGAAAGACTCTCGGAAAAAAGTCCCTATTGCCTTTATTATCTCCTTGAATAAAAAAATCGGTTCCCCTGCTTTGGCAGAAGAGCCGATTTTCTATTGTATCAGTTTCTGATTATTTGCCGCGCTCGAGACGCAAAGTGTGAGTCGGTTGGTCGCATACCTCGGTAGGGCCATAGTACTGAATAGGTCCCGGGTAGATGTAACTGGTGTTTGCGTCCGCCCACTCTGCACGGTGTGCCTTGAGGTAGAGGAATGGTGCGCCATTGAGGTCAACCAATGCCTTTTGGATAACGGGTTTCATCTTACCATTGCGTTTCTCCATATTCATCATCATCGTGATAGGTACTCCACCAGCAATCCATTCCGAAGCGGGTTTGGTCAAATTGCGCACAAGGGACATATAGCCTGTTTTGCCTGCTGCGATAAGATGTACTGCCGTCATACCAATAGAGTAGCAATAGTCTGCATCGAAGTTCGATGGAATTGCGCAACGTCCTTCGTAGCCGAAGAAGTGGTTAAGCGCAGAGAACTTCCCCTTGTAGGTGCCATTGGCTTTTAGTTGAGCGAGGCGTTTGCTTACCATCTCGATAAGCAGTTTCTCTGTCTCAATCTGGCTCACCATCACATTTCCGTGCGGGTCCCGGTCGAGAGTAAGTTGGCGTGCAATAGCCTTTGGCAAGGAGCGATAGAGTTCGCACGAAGCAGGAGTAAGCATTGATTTTACATATTCGCGTTTTGCGTCATCGCCCTCCAGTGAAACAAACTCATCGTTCTGTGCGAGCAAGTCGTTGAGTTCCTGGATCAGGACACGCATAGCGGGTATAAACTCAATCAGTCCTTCCGGAATCAGTATGGTACCGAAGTTCAAACCCGAATTAGCACGGTCAACAATCACCTCCACAATCTGCTCAACGATGTCATTCAGAGTAAGGTTTTTTGCCTCTACTTCCTCCGAAATCAGGCAGATATTCGGTTGGCTCTGCAGTGCGCACTCGAGGGCGATATGGCTGGCGGAACGCCCCATAAGACGGATAAAGTGCCAGTATTTCTTTGCCGAGTTGGCATCACGCTGGATATTACCAATCAACTCGCTATACACTTTGCAAGCGGTGTCGAATCCGAACGAGGTCTCAATCATCTCGTTCTTGAGGTCGCCGTCAATCGTCTTCGGGCAACCGATAACCTGAATACCGCATTTCTTTTGGAGATAGTACTCTGCGAGAACACAAGCGTTGGTATTCGAGTCGTCACCACCGATGATAACGATAGCCTTGATACCGAGTTTTTTGCAAATTTCAATACCGTTATCAAACTGCCATGTTTCCTCGAGTTTGGTACGTCCGGAACCGATAATGTCGAAGCCGCCCGTATTGCGGTAGTCATCGATAATGTCTCCCGTCAGCAATGTATATTTACCATCTATCAGGCCGCTCGGTCCGCCCAAGAAGCCATATAGTTTATTGTCGGGGTTAAGGGCTTTCAGGCCGTCGTACAACCCGCAAATCACGTTATGTCCGCCCGGTGCTTGGCCACCCGAAAGAATAACACCTACATTGAACGGTTCTGCCACCTTATCCGAACCTTGTGCAGGCTCCATCGTAATTACAGGGAGACCATACGTATTGGGGAACAACTCTTTGATCTCGGCTTGGTCTGCTACCGATTGTGTTTTTTCGCCCTCTACGAGGCGAACTGCACCCTGCAGTGCTACAGGCATTTTGGGCTTGTAGGACTGACGCGCAATCTGCAATGGACTTTTTTGCATTGTCATAATAATTATATAGTATTTGTTAAAAGGCGATTTTGTGCTGCAAAGGTACGAAAAAAAAGCGGGACTGAATAGTGTTTGCCTAAAAAAAACGGTTTTGCGCAATGGAGGTTTCAAATTATGGCGTTTTATGGTGTTTTTTCTTTTTTGAAACAGGTTTTTTAGTGTTTTGAAACCGTCTTGTGTATTTTTTGCTGTACCTTTGTCGTGCTGTTTAGGGGATGTCTATCGTAGCATATCGGTGTGATGCCACATAAATAGTTATTAACAAACGGGGATACGACGACAATACGTTCCACACAGCCCATACCACAAGACCACTATTTTTGTACACCACACACCATATATGGAACAACACATTAAACAACACATTAATATAGATATAATGAAAAAGAGTTTCTTTTTTGCTGCCCTATTGGCAGTAGTATGCGCAGCAAGCGCAGTAGCACAGCCCCGCGCTGTGGGTGTTAACCTCGGATATGGTGTCGATGTATCTTATCAGCACGGGATCGGTGCAAAGAACATGGTTGACATGTCACTCAACATCCCTATGTTCAATGGTATCGGTGCCAAAGTTACCTACGATTGGATTGACCCGTTCAACACGGCAGTGCCCTGGAACAACAAAGGCGAATGGCACTGGTATATGGGTGTCGGCGGTGCAGCCGGTATCTACGGTTTTCATGCGCCTATCTGGTATGCGGGTGTAGCAGGACATATCGGTATCGAATATGATTTCTGGTTTCCTTTGCAGTTGTCGTTAGACTGGCGTCCGAACATCGGTTTGATGGGGTATACAGGAGATATGGGTGACTCTGAAGGCGGTCGTATCCGCTTCAACGGCTATGGTTTGTACGACGGTATCAGCATTGGTGTACGCTACAAGTTCTAAGTATTTACTATAGAACCTACTCTTATAAATGCGTCAGGCTGCTCCGAACAGGGCAGCCTGATTGGTATATAGTGTTTTATGCACATTATTGTTTTTTATGCACATTATTATTTTGTCAATATCTCTTGCCAGTGTTGCAGGTAGCGGAAGAATGTTTCTTCGGTGGTAGCGGGCGGATTATCCTCTTTGGTAGCAGCGACGGTAGTGAGATAGAAGCGCAGATAGGTAGCGGGGGCAAAAAGAACAAGGTTGTCGCGCGAGTCTGCGACCGGTTTGGCGGCATATTGCGCGGGGACGAAAACGCCTAATCCGACCGTCTCTTTGGCATATTTGATGGTATCATTCACAGGGAAGTCTGTTCCCCACAAGCCAAGCAGTACGCCCGCAGAAGAGACATCTTTGTAAAAGGATTTCGGTGTAGTTGCCGTTTGTTTGGCGGGTATCGCCTGTACGCCCGTGCAGAGACTATCCACCGGGGCGGAGAGAAAGACTTCACAGAGCATGTCACGATGGTGGGCGAAGATGGTGTATCGGACGGTCATATCTATGGTTTTACCTTCTGTCTGCCAGCCGGTTACGCTCACTTCCATAGAGGCTTTGTCGGGCGTTACTTCTACAATACGTTGTGTGCGTGTGGCAACAGGTTCGATATGCGTCATCTTTCCGTTATGCCAAGGTTTGACGCTCCCTACCCCGACGGTGCCGCTCACACGGAGGATGTCGTCTCCATAGTGTTGTGCGAGTTGCTCATCGGACGGGTACCAGTAGGAGGTAGCGAGTTCGAGGCGTGGCGTACGTTTGGCATAGATATCGACGGTCTGTTTTTTGTCGAAGTAGATACGATATGCCATCAGGTCTGATTCGATGGCAACTCCGTGGTGGTGGAGTTGGTGGTAGGTGTCGATAGCGGGGTCTGCCGTCCATTCGGTAATGGGGACAATATGGCGCGTCTGCCCTTCGGCTTCGATAGTACGGAACCCCGTCATTGCCGAGTCGGCAGCCGAAACACGTAGCCACATAGACGCGGCAGTGTTTTGTGCGCGACAAGACGCACAGAGAACACTACACACAACGCACAATGCGTATGGGACAATGTGTAATGATATGCGGTTAGCGAATGATAGCATTTTCGACGGTAGGAGCGAGAACGATGGGTTCGCCGGTGCGGGCGGTGATTTGCACATCGATGGCAGTCAGTCCGTTAGTCTGACGGAGCAGGGCACCTTCCTCTGCGGTCATACGTATATTGGAGAGATGAATATTCTCTATTTTTCCTTCCGGGAGGCCGTTAAAGTACATTGCGCGCTGTACATTCTTCGCGACCACATTCTGTATATATATATTCTTGAACCGGGGTGTTTCCTCGGTAGCGGCAGGTGCGGCGGCGTTCATACGGAGGGCTATCTCTTCTTCGGTCTCCTCGCCTGCGCCTTTACCGCCATAGAAGAGGTCGAAGAGCAGTGCTTCGTGGGGTATGTCCGCCATATTGACGTTGCGGATGTATATATTTTCGACAATGCCGCCCCGTCCGCGAGTGGATTTGAAGCGCAAGCCTACATCCGTGCCGATGTACAGATTGTTGGATACCTGTATATTGCGTATGCCACCGGACATCTCGGAGCCAACTACGAAGCCGCCATGGCCGTGATAGACAGTACAGTTGTCCACGATGACATTCTCGGCAGGGATACCACGGTCACGTCCGGGTTGGTTCTTGCCGGATTTCATGCAGATGGCGTCATCACCAACGTCGAAAGAACAACGCGAGATGACCACATTGGTGCAGGATTCGATATCCACGCCGTCTCCGTTCTGGCTGTACCAGGGATTGCGGACGGTCAGGTCGCGCATTACAAGGTTCTCGCAGAGCATAGGATGGATATTCCAAGCGGGAGAGTTCTCAAAGCAAACGCCCTCGAGAAGTATATTGCGGCAGCCGACAAAGTGCACCATTACAGGGCGGAGGAAAGAATGTATGTTTTCCCATACGGAGTCGTCGGTTACAACGGGGACGTTCTGGTCTTCGCAGAGGGAAGCGGCATAGAGGGATGCCGAATCGGGGTACCATACTTTGCCGTCGGGAGAGAGTACACCGCCTTTTTTGAGTTGGTTTTTCCATTGTCCGTCGCTCACTTTGTTTCGTTTGAGGGGACGCCAGTAGTCGCCATTGCCATTGAATATACCCTTACCCGTGATGGCGATATTCTCGGCATTGAATGCAGAGATGGGGGACTGACTGCGCATGGTGGGTACTCCCTCGAACCAAGTGGAATAGATGGGGTATAGCGAGAAATCGGGTGAGAAAGTGATGAAGGCGTTTTGCTCGGTAAAGAGTCGGACGTTGGATTTGAGTGTGATGCCCGCCGTGGTATATACGCCGGCAGGAATGATGACCGTACCTCCGCCTGCAGCATTGCAAGCGTCGATGGCTTGTTGAATAGCCGTAGTAGAGAGTTTCACGCCTGTGGGGTCGGCACCGTAATCGCGTACAGAGAAAGTGCGATCGGGGAAGGATGGCAGCGGCACTTGGGGCATAGGGAAAGCGGCACTATCGGTAAGTGCGTTTATGTCTTGCTGCGTAGTATGCTGGAAGTTTTGGGTAGTGGTATTGCAAGCTGCAAGTACGGCTGCCAGTAGGGCTATCGTCAGTTTTTTCATATTTGTTTTGTGCTTTTATGTCAAAAATAATTTCGGCGACAAAGGTAGTGTTATTTTGACGTATAGGCGTGCATTTTTTGGCATAAGTAGTGGAATTTTTGAGAAGATATAAATAAAACAACACCTCCTGTTTCTCTCGCGAAAGAAACAGGAGGCTTATATGTTGCGGCGGGTGAGGTTCATGACGCCTCTCTGCGCCGAGTGGTCTGTTTTGGCAGGCAGTACCATGCCCCTACATTATTTTTATATTCAAGATTTGCGGGTTAGCCATTGTAGGCGACTCTTGGCTGAAAACGTAACCGTACAATGTCTTGTAGCGGTTCTGTTTTTGAAATGCAATTAAATCCTGCTGCATTTTGGATGCGTCCTGCATCCGTTTGCGCGTGGACTTAACCACTGCTGCGAACTTCTGCTGATGAGCCACTTGAGACTCGGTGGCAGGTTTGTCTTCTTCCTCTTCGCGAACACTCGTAAAGCGGCGATTTGTTGATCGGAGACGTTTGTAAATAGTCTGCGTGTTCTTCTTTGAGACCTTGCCCCTTACATAATCCACGGGGTCTAAGAATTTTACTATAGCCATAGATTATGAAAGTTTTTGCATCTCCTGCGCTATCATATAGCCTCGGAGTGTGCGGTAAGACCCCTGTGCCTTGAAAGCAGTCTGATAGGCTGCAATCTCGGCAGAACTTAACTTTTTTAGATTTGCAACCGCGTTTCGCATTTTATTGCGTTGCTCCTGCTGTGCTTCAGTTAGCGCCCCCTTATAGGGGTTGCAAATCACGCTTGTGTAGCGTGTGCCGTTCACCTTCTTGAAGATGATCCGACCGTGTCGGCAAAGTTTGCCGCGAAATTCCCGAAATGGGATCTCTAATGCATATTCAGACATTAGTTTTTTAATTATTAAATATTATTTTGTCCATCTATTCTCTCTCGCGTGAACATTCGAGACCCTAACATCTGTGATAATATCCGGTATATATTTGTTACGCGCGACCGATATATTGCCACTGTCTCAAAAAGGCGGTACAAAGATACGACATATTTTTGATATAACAAAATGATTATGTGTTTTTTACAAAGATTTTTTTGATAGGAAAACACGTTGTAAACAGATAAGGTTTTGCCCCCTAAAAAATCGCCGAATGGTGTTTTGGATTACTATTAGAAATTGTCTAAAATCTTAATAATCGTGTATGTTTTGTGGTTCGACGGTGAGAGGTAGGTGGTTCGTAGGTGATTCGACGGTGATTCGTAAAAGGTATGTAGTGATCAACGGAAAGCAGATATTAACAAAAGGAATGTTTTTAGAAAGACATTAAACGGATTATACACTTTAGGCTTATTTGCAGTCGATTGAGTAGGAGGTTTTGAAAAAATACATTCATAAAAAGCAGAAAAAACAGTTTTTTTAAGATATTATTTTCGTGTTTGAAATAATTGTTATAATTTTGCAGCAAATCTACGCCGGAGGGGATATGTTCTCTGAAGGGGTGGATTGACATATTGAATAGCGTTTATTGACGCTTTGCATTTGACAAATCGAAAACTTCGCAACTTTTCAGCATTAAGGTCAAAATCAAAGTAAATCAATAGATGCCTATGGATGTGGCTTTTGGTCGCATTGCGTTTTTGTATATTGGTGCAATGTGTAAGTCATATCGGCGTAGGTTTCCTGTTGTTTATTTGACTTATCCGGCAATGCGAAGGCCTCAGGTTGTGAATAAGCAACTTGAGGTCTGCGCTTTCTTTGTGTATATATACGTACCGTTAAAAACATGCCAATCCGAAAAGAGATTGAAATATAACTAACTTATTAAACATTTATGTAATTATGAAAAAGATTTCATTTTTTGCGCTTGCCCACTACTACTCCCATGCTATCCTCTGCACTATCCTCTTCACTATCTCCCGCGCCCATTCGTATAGTTGCCAAAAATGCTACTATATATTCCCAAAAGTGGTTGTTCCTCTGCGCCAACATCCTGCTATCCATATCGGGTGATTAGTGGGTGATTAGTGGGTGATTCAGCAAGGGATAAGCAACCCTCTAACCATAGCCACAGCAATCTTATGCTGAAAATCGTAAGAAAAAACATATAGGCTTATTGTGTGTTTCAAAAAAATAAATTACCTTTGCGCCCAAACTTGGATAGTCTCCACGCAGGAGATATTTAGGTTTTACTTTATTACTTATTTAATCTTTATAAGATGAAAAAGATTCTATCTATTTTCGCAGCATTGGCACTGACTATCAGTGCAAGTGCAACTCCGTTGGCATTAGATGTTGCCAATGTATCCAATGAAAATCTGTTAACGGCACAAGCAGTCGCGAAACAGACTTCCATTACAGGTAAGCCGTCGAAGTACGCACTGGCTAAGCAAATGGCGGATTGGAAAGCAAACAACGCTGCCCGAAACATACAAGCCACGGGCGACACGCCCACTATTGCGGATACGATAGATATAGCTATCGGCAATTTAGAGATTACCGACTTTACTTCTTTTTTGCAAATGTTTTGGTTAGAGGGCTACACTATGGACTATGAAGTAAGTCTGACAATTATGGCAGAATCTGTGGCAGCCGGTACATACACATCTTCTGCCGTTTCTGCCACTATTGTCAATACTACCCTCAAAGACACTGTGGACGTTGTTAGTGCCACGGTAGATGTGTTCGTCAGCGAGAAAAAAGAAGTAACCGCGTCGGCTAAAGTGGTTAGCAAAGACAATAAGTTATACCGGATTTCGCTGGCTTATGTCATTCCCGACCCCATTGATACGCTCGCTATCTCGTTCAAACAGTCTGCCACAAGATATTATATGAGCAATTACAACGGGTATGGATTCGAGGCAGAAGATGATAAATACATTGCAGCCGCTTATGTGAAAACGAACAAGTTAGATGGCACATTCGAGGGTGATGATTTTGATATAGACCATTCCGGTATAGGTATTATCAACGGAAAGGACACGACTATTATCCACTCTATGGCAGGGAAAGTTACATTCACTCCTCAGAATGACACCTTGAATATACTTGCAGAGATTATCGGCATGGATAGTATCTTATACCAGGTTTCGATGTTCTACGCAATACCGCAGCCCAAAGATACTATGGACCTTACCATTGTGGATGCGGATATGGTAAACCTTTCTTCTATGGGAATATACCAACTGCAAGGCTACACCGAAGACTACAAAATGCTCTATATCGCTATCTCTTCTTATACGATAGAGGGCGATTTCACGGTCGATAACTTCTTCGCTCAAGGTGAGTACACTCTCTTGCAATATATGACCGACGATAATCAGGTGGTTTCTGCTACTTTCCTTGCGGGCAACATATCTGTCTCTCTGTCAGACGATAACATCGTTACGATGAAAGGTCAGTTGCTTGCTTCGGATACCATTCTCTACAACGTCAATATGTCCGGAAAGTTCAAGAAAGAAGGACTATCCTACGATGCAGAGAGCGGTCCGGTGAACAAAGCGTACACCAATTCAGAAATTGAGTTTGATACAAAAACAAAAGGTAGAATATATGCTACCCTGAAAGCAACCAATGGCTCTGATATGGCATTGATAGGTTTCAACGTTGAGGCTACAGACCCCGACATCACTATCCCCGCCGGTGTTTATACCATCGACAAATCGGGTGATAAAGGCACTGTTACTGCCTGCCCGGGAATACTAGGAGGCAAAGTAACTGCCTCATTCTATGGAAAATGTAATGCCTCCGGCGCACTTCAAACGCCGATGTACTTTATGGTTGCCGGTACGGTTACGGTAGAAAATCGTGATGGCAATCTCTTCATAGAAGTGGACGCATTAAACTCATTTGATATTCCTATCCATATCACCTATACTGTTACAGAAACAGCCTTGGAGAATAGTACTGTAGAATCGTCCTCCACTCGCAAGGTGATAGAAAACGGACAACTGCTTATCTTGCGTGGCAACGATAGATTCAACGTATTAGGCACTAAGATTCAATAAATAGGAAAAAAGACCTATAAAGCATTAGAGGTAAATATCTAATGCAAGAAAAAAGGGCGGGGCGACAAACTCCCGCCTTTTTTCTTTCGAGTAAGTGAGATTTTCCGAACTATCACAATGCAATTTATCGAAGTTACACACGCCAAAATGTGTAATTTATCGAAGTTTGATAGAGAATTATTGTGTAATTTATCGCAATTAGGAGATTAAGGAACGATTAGAGGGAGATGGTGGAGGGGTATTGGATGGAGGTGAGGTAGAGGCCTTGGGCGGGGGCGGAATCGCCGGCGAGGGAGCGGTTTTGGCGGGTGATAAGGTCGGCGAAGGCTGTGGGTGTGATTTTGGCATAGCCTACCTCGAAGAGTGTACCGACGATGGCACGCACCATATTTCGGAGAAAGCGGTCGGCTGTGATGACAAAGACGGCTTCGTGGTCGTTCTCGATGCGCCATTCGGCGGTGGTGATGTTGCAAATCTTGGTTTTGACGTCGGTGTGTGTGCGGCAGAAAGAGGAAAAATCCTGTGTGCCCATCAGATAGTGGGCGGCTTGGTTCATCAACCGAAAGTCGAGTCCGTCTCGTACTTGAGTACGCAGAGTATGTTGGAAGGGGTCTTTGCGAGTGGTAATACGATAGTGGTAGGTGCGCGAAATGGCATCGAATCGTGCGTGTGCGTCGGGGGCTACAGGGAAGAGGTTATAAATAGCGATGGCGGGTGGGAGAAAGCGGTTGAGGCGATACACTCTTTGCGCGCACTCATCGGGGAGGAGAGGCGTATCGAAGTGGGCATACATCATCTCGGCATGTACGCCAGCGTCCGTCCGTCCGGCAAAAGTGAGTGGTATGGGTGAACGGAAAATAGTAGCCATAGCGTCCTCCATTACATCCTGCACCGTACCTCCGGCAGGTTGTGATTGTGAGCCATGGAACTCTGTTCCGCAATATGCAAATTGCAAAAAGTACCTCATATCTTATTATTTACGGCGGTGAAATATGATTTCCGCCATCTTATTGAGTTCGGGAGAGAGTTGCAAGAGCCACGCTATTGCCACGCCGCTCCCCAACAACACTACCGTACGCAGAATACTGCTGAGCCAGATATCGGTGGAGGGAAAGCAATGTAGCCAGAGCGCATTGAGGGCAAAAAGCACTATTATCAACGCTATGGCGAGTGCGGTTTGGCGGTTGGCAACAGAGACACGGCATACACAGCGCAAGATAAGCACCACGAGCGCGAAATAGACGGCATAGGCTATCAGGTTACTCATCGCCGCGCCATCCATTCCATAGAGGGGTATGAGGTAGTTATTCAGGCAGACAGACGCAGCAGTGAGGAAGAACGAGAGGAAGAGCGAGAAGACATAGAAGCGCGAGTAACTGAGCGCAGAGAGGCAGATGGAGAAAGCGGCAATAATGATTTGGTTAATACCGAGGATCAACACTACATTCTTCGCGACAGCATAGGTGCTACCGTTGGGCAAGAGATGGAAAATAAGGTCGATATTGAACCATATAGCGAGGAAAATGAGTCCGCCGACGAGGAGGAGGTTGTTGGATACCCGGCGCATCAAGCGTGATGCTCCCTGCCTATCCTGCTCCTTTATGGCGTGCGCCAACTGCGGGGAGGCGATAGCGGTAACCGAACGGTAGGGGATACTGACCATGACGGCGATATAGGTGGCGATGGCATATATGCCCGTGCTGTCAAGTCCCATCTTGGCGGTAATAAAGAACGAAGAGAGTGCGGGTGCGAGTACACTTGCGACAGCAGATATAAAGAGAAAGCCCGTATAGAGGAGGTAGTTGCGGACGAGGGAGGGGTTATTGCGCAAGAATGTCCAGTCGGGTCGGAGAGAGATATGCCCGACAGCAAAGAGGTAGGCAAGGTTAATTAGGGCGGCGACAGCATAGTTGAGGCACAGGCCGATGACGAAGCCGTCCATGGAGAGGATACGGAAAGCGTAGAGGAGATAGAGAGCCAACATACCGATACGGACGACGAGTTCGCGCACTGCGCGGGGTACGACGATGCGCATCAAGACATTGGCGTTGGTTTCGAAGATAGTCTGATAGAGCATAAAGAACGCCAGCGGGAGGACCATATAATAATAGTCCATAAACAGCGGCGATTTGTCTCCAAACCAATTGCCGAGGGGGATGTGGCACGCCCAATAGACGATGGCAAACAGCAGAAAGCCGAAAAGGGGGACGACCAGTGTATAGAAGAAGAAGCCGTGGTCGCGGGTGTCAGCGTCTTTGAAATAAGGATAGAAACGGATGATGGATGTGTTGGTGCCGAGTTGTGCCAGCCCGATAAAGAGTGTGGCAGCATCAACAAGAACGCGCGCGAGTCCGATTTCTTCCGCAGACAGGAAGCGGGTAAGGACGAAGAAAGTAGTCAAAAAGCCCACCGCAACCCCCATATAGGTTACGATGGTGCCTTTGATACTTTGTCTTGCGATGATACCCATGTAAGGCGATTATCAGTCCGATCAGGCTACCGCGTCCAATCGGGCTAATAAGAGAGATCGTTTATTATTTCTCGATGCCGAGTAGTTCGACCTCGAAAATAAGCGTGGAGTACGGAGGGATAGAACCTGCCTGACGTGCGCCGTAGCCAAGTTCCTGAGGGACATAGAAGCGGAATTTGCTTCCTACAGGCATGAGTTGTACGCCCTCTGTCCAGCCGGGGATGACCTGATTGAGAGCGAAAGTGATAGGTTCACCACGGTCAACACTGCTATCGAAGACTGTACCGTCGGTGAGGGTACCATGGTAGTGGACTTTTACCTTGTCGGTAGCAGTCGGTTTTGCCCCTTTACCCATCTTGATAACTTCATACTGGAGTCCGCTCTCGGTGGTGATAACGCCCTCTTTGAGTTTGTTTTCCTCGAGGAATTTCTTTCCGGCAGCAATGGCTTCACCGTACTTGATTTGTGTCATCGTATTCTCGATGTACTCACCTGCGGTGCGGCTATCGAACTGAGTGTCATAGTCGTACATACCGTTGACAAATCCCTGTTTGATAAGTTCGAAATTGGTTGCGACATTCTCCAGACCCAGCAGTCCGGTGGGTTCCTGCTCGCGGATAGCACTACCGATTTGCTTGCCCATCATAACGAGTTGAGGGTTGCGTGCTCTAACTTTCATAGCCTTGTTGATATTCTCGATGAAGTCCTTTTGCGCGATGCCGTCGGTGTCGTTAGCCAGCAGGTACATACGCATCTGGTCACCATTGAGCATACCGAAAGCGTAGTTGATACTATCGGTGAAGTTTTTGAGTTCAACGGTTTTCACTTTGCTCGGGCATTTGCCTTTGACGGTTTTGCCAGCCTGTGTATCGGTTGTTTTGCCATAAGACGCCTGGAAGAACGTGCGTGCGTCAGCGGCTTTCATGACAGTGGTGTCGCCATTGAGGGCGTTAACCAGACCCTGGAAGAGCATTTTCTCGTTGAGCGTCCAATGCTCGTTCTCTGCGAGTCCTTTGGATTCAAACGATTTGATACCCGTGCCGACGTTGCGTCCTGCTTGTGCCGCCTCGCTCAGCGTTTCCTCTTTGCCGTTGTAGCCTTCTTCGAGAGCGGCGATAAACTCGTTGACGCTCTGTTTGCTGCTATCTTTGGCAAGTTGGTACATCTTGATTTGGGCACCATTGATGAAGCCCAACGCATAGTTGAGGGAGTCGTTTTGGCTCTCCAGAACAGCGTCCTTGGCGGTGTAACTATTGCCGCATGACACCATAGCCATAGCCGCAAGGACGATAATACTCATTTTTTTCATTGTTGTATGATGTTATTTGTTTTATTAGTCTAATAGGGCGAATTAGTCCGATGGGCCTAACGGGGCTAATTATTCGATGCCGAGCAATTCCACCGTGAAGATGAGTGCTGCATAAGGGGGGATAGCCGCGCCTGCACCCTGCGCTCCGTAGCCGAGTTGATAGGGGATGTACAGTTTGTACTTGCTTCCTATTGACATCAACTGCAAGCCCTCAGTCCAACCTTTGATAACTTGGTTGAGTCCGAAAGTGATAGGTTCGCCACGTTTGTAACTGCTGTCAAAAACTGTGCCATCGGTGAGTGTACCCTCATAGTGCACCTTCACTTTGTCGGTGGCTTTTGGTTTTTGCCCGATAGTAGCCTCGATGATTTCGTATTGCAAGCCACTGGGTGTGGTTTTCACTTCGGGGCGTTTTGCGTTCTCAACAAGGAACTTCTCACCTGCTTCCTTGGCTTGTCCGGCAATTTTCTGCTCCAACTCGGTGAAGAATTGGTTGAGGATAGTCTGGGCTTCCGTATAAGCGATTTCGGGTTGTTGTTTTTCCAAGACGTGCTCAATACCCTTGGCGAGGTCTGCATAGTTGAGTTTTTCGACGCCGCTGCTGAGCAGTTGCTGACCCATAGAGAGTCCGAGTGCATAACTGATTTTGTCCATTTTGTATAGTTTTTATTTGTTAGTCGATATGATTTTATACATTATCTAAAATCTTAATATCCGTGTATATTTTGAGGTTCGACGCTCCCTGGCAGGTGATTCGTAGGTGATTCGTCCGTCCTTCGTAGTCGGTATGTAGTGATCAACGGAAAGCAGATATTAACAAACCGCATGTTTTTATTTGCAAAGTTCCTGCATGCGGGCGATGTATTTGCCGAGAATATCGAACTCGATATTGACAATACTGCCCTCCTGTATATATTTGAAATTGGTTTCCTCGTGGGTATAAGGGATGATACAAACACTGACATAGCCCTTTCCGTCCACCACGTCGGGTTCGCAGACGGTCAGGCTCACACCGTTGATACAGACAGAGCCTTTGTCCACGGTAAGGTAGCCACGGCGAATCATCTCCTTGCTACTATCATACTCGAAACGATAGTACCAACTGCCTTCGGTTTCCTGCACGTTGATACATCGGGCAGTCTGGTCCACATGCCCTTGCACAATATGTCCGTCGAGCCTCTCGTTGAGCAACATTGAGCGCTCCACATTGACCCAGTCGCCCTCGCGCAGAAGACCGAGATTAGACCGGCTAAGCGTTTCCTGCATGGCAGTTACGGTATAGAGGTCGCCCTCAATCTTCACCACCGTGAGGCACACGCCGTTGTGGGCGATAGATTGGTCGATACTCAGCGCGTCCGAGAAAGGATTGCGCAATGTGAAATGTTTATTGCTTTGTTCTTGCTCAATCTTAACGACTTGAGCCATGGTTTCTACGATTCCTGAAAACATTGAAATCAAATTTTATAAGAATTACACAATATATAATAAAGAGTACGGTGCCGATACCCATTCGCACCCACATACCGAGGTCATAGGCTCCGTAATAGATTGCCAACAGACCGACAGTTACAAGGGTATAAGCACCGATACGCTTGAGGTCATACGGGATAGTGAGGTATTTGCGCCCGACAAAATACGAAAGCAGCATAATGACAAAATAGCATACCGTGCTGCTTGCAGCAGATGCCATATAGCCGATTTTTGGCACAAATATCGCCTGCAAAGTGAACGTTATCACCACGCCAATGAGCGAGAACCACGCCCCCCATTGGGTCTTGTCGGTCAGTTTGTACCAAAAACTGAGGTTGAAATAGATACCTTGGAAGATATATGTCCACAGCACGACAGGGACAATCTTCAAGCCTTCCCAGTAACTCGGAGCGATGATAAACTTGAGCAAATCAAGGTAGAACACCATACCGAGAAGGATAAGATACGAGAAGAGAATATAGTACTTCATCGCATCGGCATACGCCTCCACCGACTTGCGGTCCTTGTGCTTGGCGAAGACAAACGGTTCGTAGGCATACCGGAATGCCTGCGTAAACATCATCATCACCATAGCGACCTTGAAGCATGCGCCATAGATACCGAGTTGGGTCTGTGCGTCCGCGCCGGTGTAGAAGAAGGGGAACAAAATACGGTCGAGCGTCTGGTTCATGATTCCGCACACACCCAAGACAAGCAACGGCAGCGAATAACGCAGCATACGCTTGAGCAACGACCATGAGAAAACAGGGGCTTGGCTCTTGCGGGGTTCAATAATAGCAGGGAGCAGGCAAAGGGTCTGAATAGCCGTAGCAATGATATTCGCCACAAAAACATAGCCCACACCATAGTCGGGGTTGTACCACGCGGAGATAATGCTCCAGTCCTGTATCTTCGGGCAAAGCACCAAGAAAAACAGGTTGAGCAGGATATTTAGAAAGACAAAGAGCAGTTTGAGCGCGGCAAAACGAATAGGACGTTTCTTGTAGCGAAGATAAGCAAACGGGATAGAAGCGAAAGCGTCCATCGCCACGACCACACTCAACAGCGCAATAAACTCAGAATGAGACGGATAGCCCAGAACATCGGCTAACGGTTGGCGGAAAACACAACATAGCACAGCAAACAACAGCGAGGTGCTGAAAAGGCTAATCATCGCCGTGGTATAGACCGTAGTGGGGTTCTCCTCTTCCTTGTTGGCAAAGCGGAAGAACCCTGTCTCCATACCATAAGTGAGTATCACCAGCAAGAGTGCCGTCCAAGCATATAGGTTCGTAACGATACCATAATCAGCCTGTTGCGCCAAGACATAGGTGTAGAGAGGCACCAACAGCCAGTTCAAGAACTTACCGATGATAGACGAAAGACCGTATATCACGGTGTCTTTCGCAAGAGATTTCATAGACCCCCTCGCTCCCCCTTCAGAGGGGGAAGGTTTAAGACCCCCTCGGTCCCCCTTCGAAGGGGGAAGGTTCAGAGTCGGGTCTGTATTGTTGCTATTACTTGATCTATGTTGCATAATACCTGTTCGTTTATAAATCGGAGTACTTTGTAACCCCTGCCGAGATAGTTTAGGATATCCGCCTGCCGATAAATCTTATTTTCATCATTCATCGCCTGCGCCACTCTGCAAATCCCCCTTTGAAAGGGGATTAGGGGGACCTACAATAATCACGATTTCGCCTTTGGCTTCACGCTCTTTGAAAGAAACAATCAGTTCCGCGAGGGTACCACGGCGGGTCTCCTCAAACTTCTTGCTAATCTCACGACTGACACTCGCTTTGCGGTCTGCGCCCAGCACCTCTTCCAACTGCTCCAAGGTCTTCACCAAGCGGAAAGGCGACTCATAGATAATCATCGTGTGGGTCTGCTCTGCCAACTGTTGCAAACGTGTCTGCCTGCCTTTCTTCTGAGGCAAAAAGCCCTCGAAATAGAACCTGTCGCATGGCAAGCCGCTATCCACCAACGCAGGAACGAAAGCCGTTGCGCCCGGAAGACATTGCACCTCCACACCTCGCTCTACGCACGCACGCACAAGCATAAATCCGGGGTCGCTGATACCGGGAGTACCCGCATCGGAAACCAATGCCACATTCATCCCCGCAGCAATACGCTCCGCCATAGAGTCGGAAGTCTCATGTTCGTTGAATTTATGATGTGCCTTGAGCGGGGTATGGATATCATAGTGCTTGAGCAACACCGACGAAGTGCGTGTGTCTTCGGCGAGAATCAAATCGACCTCTTTCAACACACGCAAAGCGCGCAACGTAATATCTTCCAAATTGCCGACAGGGGTCGGGACGACATAGAGCATAGATAGACAAAGAATAAAGAACAAAGAATCAGGCGAAGCGGCGGTGGAGAGCATTGACAAACAATTCGTAACTCGGTTGTTCTTTGTCCCAGTTGAAATGTCTGTCGATATATTCCATTGCCTCATCGAAAGTATTTAGTCCGTTGAGGTCTGCAATAGTGCGCTGCATCAGTTCACCGTTCTTGCCAAACAACTCGCGCTGATAGAGGAAACGGTCGCCGATAGAGATTGCCTGCTTGAGGTCTGTCACGGGTGCGCCATAAGCCGTATTGGCTTTGTGAACATCGGTATGTACCGGCTCTGCGGGTGCCACAGCCGGAGCAGGTTCCGCTTTCGGTTTTTCCTGCGCCGGTTCTGCTACGACGGGTTCCGGTTGTGTTGCCGGTTCCGGTTGTAGTTGCTCTTGTGGTTCCTCCACAGCCTCAGCGGGAGTCTCCTGTACGGGTTCTTCTCCTGCCACTTCTGCCGTTACAAGTTCCGGTTCTTCGGTGTCATCGTCCATCAGGAGTTCCACTTCCACCTCGGGTTCCTCGTCCATTGCAGGACGGGCTTCCACCTCTACGAGGCGTTGCTCCAGTTCCTCCATCAAGTCGCGTTGCACCGCCAATGCCGCATTGGCGGCATTGAGGGCTTTTTGCAACTCTTCAATCGTCTTATCTAATGTGGCGATACGCTTCTCCAAACCGGCAGAGTAAGTGGCTATCGCCTGTATAAAATGTCCGTTATCCATCTGTTATTTCGTCATACTTAATTCATAATGGGGCTTAGCACGCCACTTTCTCAAGCCATTTGACCATTCCGAGCATAACGCCCATCGAGACAAGGCAAACGCCGAGGAACACTGCCCAGCAGTACTCAATCGGCCAAGCGTTATACATTACGGGGCCTACCCAAATCATCAAGTTGCCGAGAGCGGTAGCACCCAACCAGAGGCCTTGGCAGAGACCTACCATATGGCGTGGAGCGACCTTGCTGACAAAGGAGAGGCCGAGCGGCGAGATAAACAACTCAGCCACCGTAAGGAAGAAATAGGTTACTACCAACACCCACGGACCTGCTTTGGTCAGACCGGCAGCCGCCATTTGCTCTGCGTCCATAGCACGAAAATCCGTACCCGAAGGATAGCCCATGACCGCCGAGAATATCGTCAGGAACAGATAAGCACAAGCCGCGATACCCATACCGATAGCAATCTTACGCGGGGTAGAGATAGCCTTTCCCTTGTGTGCCAACGAGCCGAAAATCCACATAATAATCGGTGTGAGCACAATCACGAAGAACGGGTTGAGAGCCTGCCAGATCTCGGGTGCAATCGATTGCGTTACCACAAAGTCGCGTGCAAAGACCGACAATGATTGTCCGTTCTGGTGGAAACTGAACCAAAAGAAAATAGCCACGCCGAGTACTGCGAACAGCGCATACATACGTTGCTTGATCTCCTGAGCCATAGCGGCTTTCTCCTCAGCCGTATAGGTAACCGCATTATCGGTAGTTTTCTTAGCGGGTTGCGGGAATATCTTTTTGGTGCAAAGGAAAATAACGAGCGAGAGCAACATAGCCGCCACCGATGCAATAAACGAATAGTGGATACCGGTATTGAACACATTGATATAGTCCTGGCAGAAAGCCGCATTGTCCACGAAGTGGTAACCGCTTGTCATCACCTGTTGCATAGTTTCGGTGAACTTGGTGGTAACTACCCCGTCAGCCAGATATTGGTGGCAGAGTGCAGGCATATCCGCATTATACACCAATTCGTGTGCTTTGAGCCACCACTGACGCAGCAACGGAGCCACAAAAGGTGCAATCAGACCGCCGATATTGATGAATACGTAGAAGATTTGGAACCCTGAATCGCGCTTGTCCTTGGCTTGCGCCAACGCCTCCGGACCTTTCTTAGCCGCTTCTTCCTCAAGTTCGTCGTACATCTTACCTACGATGGCTTGCAAGTTGCCTTTGAAAAGTCCGTTACCAAACGCTATCATCAGCAATGCCACACAAGTGAAGACCAAGATGCCCCACCACATAGCATCGCCATCGGTTTGGCTGAACACAGGTATCGACAATGCTACATAGCCTAATGCCATGATTATCAAGCCCCATTGAATGGTCTTGTTGTAGTTTTGCGTCTTATCGGCAATAAGACCACCAACGAGACTCAGCACGTAGATACCGCAATAGAACACAGAGTAGATCACACCTGCCGTAGCATCCGACAGACCGAATTTAGACACCAAAAACAGCAATAGCACTGCATTCATGATGTAGTAACCAAAACGCTCGCCCATGTTTGCCAGGGCGGCAGGAATCAAACCTTTAGGGTGATTTTTGAACATATAGGTATTTGTTTTAAGTGATTATTTTCGTTGTATTTTGCAGGCGGTTTTGTTATAGGATCGTTATAGGTTGGTTATAGGATAGAATGGCTATCCACCTGACATCCACCTGACTTTTCATTACGCATTAAGGACACACCATCCGTGTGTATCCTCTGCGCGGCCGAATTGGATATCCTGCAGGGCGTGATACAATCGGCAACACACATCTCCGGGAGCAAGACCATATTCATATACGCGCGCAATGTCGGGGTCGATAATCCGTGAGATGGGTGAAATTGCCGCCCCCGTACCGCAGGATGCCGCCTCTTGCATCTCTGCGAGTTCCTCCACGGGTATCTGCCGCTCCTCATAGCGGATGCCCAAGTCTCCGCAAAGGGTCATCAGGCTGCGATTGGTGATGCTGGGCAAGATACTGTCGCTCTTGGGCGTGATATACACACCGTCTTTGACTCCAAAGAAATTCGCCCCGCCGCACTCGTCGATGTATTTATGTTCCCGCGAATCCAAAAACAGCACACCATAGCCCTGCTCATGCGCCGGCTCGGTAGCACGAAAAGACGAAGCATAGTTGCCTCCCACTTTGTACTGCCCTGTACCAAACGGCGCGGCTCTGTCCACACGACGGTTGATAATAAACGGTGTTGTACCGAACCCACTCGGAAAATAGGGACCAATAGGTGTGGCAAGACACATAAACTCAAACTCATGTGCAGGCGACACACCCACTTTCGGAGTCGTACCAATCAGTATCGGACGGATATAGAGCGTCGCCCCCGTACCATACGGCGGCAAATAATCGATGTTTTCCGCCACGCACAATTGTACCGCCTCCAAAAATTTTTCTTCGGGCAACGGCGCGATATACATCGACTTTGCCGAGTCTTGCAAACGACGGGCATTCTCCTGCGGACGGAAGATACGCACTTGCCCGTCCACACCGCGGAAGGCTTTCAGCCCCTCGAATGCCTCCTGCGCATACTGCAACGCCGTAGCCGCCGCATGGATGGAGATAAAGAAGTCATCTGTGGCATATACGTCTCCCCATTGCCCGTCCCGATACGAGCAACGCACTATCTTCGCACACTCGGTGTACGAAAAAGTCAGGTGTTTCCAATCTATTTGTTTCATAGACACTTTCGACCTCCCCAACCCCTCCAAAGGAGGGGCTTACGGATTCTAATTGCTACTTATTTTACCATTCTTTTCCTCCCCAACTCTGCAAGCCCCCTCTTTGAGGGGGTTGGGGGAGTTAAACAACTCGTCCAATATGCTGCGTCCGCTGCCGAAACAGAGTTCCAAGTCCTGTCCCATCCAATCGGTGGTCGGTTGCAGGCTATAGCCGGCGATAGGTTTCATACTCCGGTTGAGCAGTTGCATTATCACTTCGTGCAACCCGTTGTTCAGATCTATCAGATATTTTGTTTCCCGCTCATAGAACGGGCGAAAATACTCTTCGAAATAATCGAAGTAAGGCGTTCTGCGATAGGCACTTACAAGAGAAATCCAGTGTTGGTGTTGCCAGCGTGTTTGGTAACTGATTTCCACATCGCGCGTCAGTTGCTTGCTCTCTGCTTTCTTCACCGGCACGGTCAGCGTCAGCGGTCCGTCAGGCGTGGTGATAGTACAGCGGTTGCGGTAGGTCTGCTTAGGAAAACTCTCCATCACCTCTATCCGCACCGCTTGCGGATTTTGCAGATAAGTACGATACCAATCTACGGAACCGAGATAGGCAGTGGGCAAAATCAGATTATTGCACTGCATTCTTTCCAATCCTATTCCAACGGATATGTCCTTTGAACCACGGTTTGTCTTTCTCTATAGACAACCAGATAAATACCGGTCGCCCAACGATATGGTCTTCAGGCACAAAGCCCCAATAGCGGCTATCTGCCGAATTATGTCGGTTGTCGCCCATCATCCAATAGTAGTCCATATCAAATGTATAGTCTTCGCCTATGTGCATCGGCTTGAACTCGTAGGCATCGGCAATACGCTTGTAGAGCCAGTAGTTATCCCCGGTAATCCGCAAAGTCTCCCCCCTGCGCGGAATATAGACAGGACCATAATTGTCGCGCGTCCACGTGGTATGCCCGAGCGGATAGACGTCTCCGCCCTGTTGCTCAGGTTCGATGGTGATAGAGATGATATGCGGGTTCTTTGCCAACTCGTCGCGCATAGTCTCCGTAAGTGGGAAATGATAGACGCCCGGTTCCAAACGCCGACGATCGTCTTTGTTAATACCCACTTTCTCCAAATAGGTATCGGTCAGGATATGCCCGTCGGTTTGCACAAAATAGTTCAACTGCACGCCCTCACGGTGCGGCTCGGCTTCACCGTTGATATAAATCACATTATCTACGATTTGCAGCGTATCGCCCGGCGTGCCCACACAGCGTTTCACATAGTTTTCACGCCTGTCCACGGGGCGCACCGTCAGTTCACCAAAGATGTCTGTGCGTTTTTCCACCACCTGTTTGCCATAGTAGTGGCACAATGTGTAGTAGTCAGGGTTCTGCATGCGGGTGCATACCGTATCACCTGCAGGGAAATTGAAGACTACGATATCGCCTTTCTCGGGTGTATCCCATCCTGCCAGACGCTTGTAGTCCCAATGCGGTTTGCTGATGTAACTCTTGCCGCCGCCCAGCCACTGCGGGAACGTATGCTGCACCAACGGCATAGAGAGCGGCGTATTCGGTACACGCGCACCATAACTCATCTTACTCACATAGAGGAAATCCCCCACACGCAGACTCTTCTCAAGCGACGAAGACGGAATCTGGTAGTTCTGGAAGATATAAAGATTGATGAAGTACACCGCAATGAGCGCGAACAGAATGGCGTCCACCCACGAGCAGACAGTATATAGCACTTTGTTTGCTTTCGGGTTCTCGGGTTCGCCTTTCGCGGCAGGCTTATAACGTTTCCACCAACTCCAATTGATATACTTGGTAGTAAAAACATCGAAAATAACAGGCAACAACACAAGCCAACCGAGACTTGCCCAATCGCCCCATGCCACCCACAGCACAAATGCGATATATATTGCACTCCACACGCCTGCGGCAATCCAACCGCGACGCGTTACATTATGTATTCTTTCCTGAAAACTTTTCATATTCAACTATTCATTACTTCATCAAACGTATGGTATCCCGTCTTACCGATTATCCATTCGGCAGCCAAGACCGCACCGAGTGCAAAGCCCTTGCGCGACTTTGCCGAATGGCTGATACAGAGCGTATCCACCTCGCTATCCCACGTAACGGAATGTATGCCCGGCACCTCTCCCTCGCGGATGGAGGTGATTTTGACCTTCCCTACCCCCTCCTCCGAAGGAGTGGTTAGGGAGGTCTTATTTATCTGTTCCGCCAGCGTTTTTGCCGTACCGCTCGGGGCATCCAGTTTATGCACGTGGTGCACCTCGGTGATACTCGGCGTGTATTCGGGATAACGCTGCATTATCTTCGCCAACTGCCGGTTGAGCGCAAACAGGATATTTACCCCTATGCTGTAGTTGCTCGACCAAACAAGGGCATTGGTAAATAAGAATTGAGAATTACGGATTATGAATTCATCCACATTCCAACCCGTAGTGCCGCAGACTACAGGTTTGCCTTTGCTCCACGCACGGCGGATATTTTCTTCCGCTGTGGCGGGAGTGGTAAACTCGATTGCCACATCCGCCGCAGCAAACGCCTCAGAATCGAAATCCCGCAAATTATCTTTGTCAATAGTGCATATCACCTGATGCCCACGCTCTTGCGCCATTTCCTCAATGATATGCCCCATTTTACCATATCCTATCAGTGCTATTTTCATTATCCTTCCTATGTTGATTTACACTTTGTATGTCCAAACCGGAACACTCCAAATCCGCGCAAAGTTACTGCTTTTTTCTGATATGTGCAATAGGGTGCTCTTTTTGCCATAACAACCCCATCAAAATCGGACAAGTCAAAGTAAAGACAAAAACGCCTTATGAATCATTTAGCGTCCAAACTCGTATGTATTGCCCTACCACTACCCTACCACTCCTTTCTCTTATACCACTATTATACCTATTTTTTCTACCTGTGCACCCAAGTAACTATGCCCGTTTATTGTGCATACAACAGGCTATGCCGCAAGCGACAAGACAGACGAAAGAAACAAAAGAAAAGCAGAACGGTACAAAGACTCCCCTATTAGAGCCAGACACCGAGGCCGAGGGAGACGAACTCAACTTTGGTCAAGTGGGCTTTCATTGTACCCTGGATAAACAAATGCCACGGAAGGCGATAACGGAGGGCTATTTGGGTATAAAGCCAGCCGTCCGGGTTGCCTGCAGAACCCGCCCGGAGCAGGTCGTATTTATAGAATATACCTTTATTGAGCCGACCGCTTTCCGCCAGACGGGCTTCGTCGGCGGGTTCAAGGTTCTTAACAGGGTCAAGCAAATAAACGCCAAAATGAAAACCTGCCGTAAACTGTCCGACGACGAACTCGGGTTGCAGGCTGACACCCAAACGCCAGCAGTCGGCACCATTGGTACGAGCCGCAGCCAGATTGGTTTTATCAAAATAGGTACTGCGATAGATATACGCCCCATCGTAGAACACGTCCACTCCCCCACCCAACCGGAAGATTTGGTGCGCACGCCAATAAGCAGCAAGTTGCATTTCGCAGGCGAAGAAAGTTTGTTGGTCCCGATAATAGACCTGCCTGCCGCCTGCCGCGAAAGCGAACTCCAGTTCCCAACGTTTTTTGAGTTCTGTTTTCCCCCTGGTTGTCGGTTGTATATTATGTTGCGGGGTATAGCGCACGCCTATGTCGCCCGCAAACATATTGTAGCCCGAATTGGGCTGCACCATACTGCCATTGCTGATATGGTACCACCCCGCAGAAACAGGAATACTCCACCCATGGCGGATAGGAAACTCCATATAAAATGCTTCGGGGAAATAGAAATTGAATACGCTGCCGATGCTCTTGTTGGCATTATTCAAGTCTTGGAAGAGGTGTTCCTTCGGGATGGTATTGCGATAGGTCTTAGTAACGAATGCAACACCTATCCCGGGACGGAGTCCAAAGACAAAATGCGGGAGACGCACAAGCGGAATATCCATAAAAGCGTATGGTGTAACGGCACTACCGAGGAGCATTTGATTACCCAGATACCAATAGCCGACCGCCACACCGAGCGAGGCATTATTCCAATCATGCAAGGCACGCCAATCGGGGCGAAAAGCCACAGCGAACTCACCGCCCATAGACGGGCCCACCCATTGCCCTTTTTGAGCGAGCATATCGTCCACTTTGCCATCGGGCATGATTGCCCCCGCCCGAAAAGACAGACGATAGTCGGTATCCAACGCAAATAGCGAAAGACAGCCAAATAAGCAAGCCCATATCAAGATAAGCCGTTTCATACAGAGGGCAAAGGTACTGCTTTTTTGCGAGATACGCAACCGAGATGACAGAAAGACAGAAAATAGAGGCGTAGCGGCTTATTCTATCAGGGCTGACGGCTGAATCACATAAGAATCACATAAGTTTAACATAAGTTCGACATATGCTTATCAGCATGATGGCAAATGGAAATCAAGTGTTCCGCAGTTGGTGTTTGCGTATATAGTTGCGTATGTCAGAAAAAACTTGTAACTTTGCACGCTGTATTATGCACGTACCATACTTATGGTTGCCGTATAATGGAGAGTAACGGGATGACAAACGGATGACAAACCATAATGCGTGCGTCCCCATTCGGATAACAATAAATAATAATAAATCATTTCAAAAAACTATGTGGTTAAAAGATTCATCTATCGGCCGTAAGTTCGTTATGAGCATTACCGGCCTCGCTCTGGTCTTCTTTCTCCTGTTCCACGGCTGCATGAACGTGGCTTTGGTGTTCTCGGAGGAAGCGTACAACTGGATTTGCTCCGTATTGGGAGCCAATTGGTATGCTATTGTGGGTACGCTTGGGCTCGCCTTGCTCATCCTTATTCACTTCTGCTATGCGCTGTATCTGACCATTCAGAACCGCTTTGCGCGTGGTAATGACCGTTATGCCGTTACCGCTAAGCGTGAGGGCGTGGATTGGGAATCGGAGAACATGCTCGTACTGGGTATCTGCGTTCTCGGTTTCCTTGTGCTTCACCTCTACAATTTCTGGTTCCGTATGCAGTTGGCGGAACTGACCGGCGGTGCCACTTCGGGTGCTTTTGATCCGCAGAACGGTGCAGCATACGTAAAAGCATTGTTCACCACACCTGTTTGGGGACAAGTTTACTGCGCATTGTACATTATCTGGTTGGCAGCATTGTGGCTCCACCTGAATCACGGTATTTGGTCGGCATTGCACACATTGGGTTGGAACAACCTCAAATGGATGAAGCGTATCCGCGTCATCGGAACCGTGTTCGCTACACTCGTTATCCTGCCCTTCGCTATCGTGGTATTCTACTATCTGGGCGTAGGTATCGGCATGCTCTGCGCATAATTTTGTCTAATCGTAAATCGTCAAATTGTCAAATATAACTATGGCAACAAAACAAGCAACAGGAGTCATTACGCCTGAGATGGCGAAGATTCCGGCAGGTCCATTGGAGAAGAAATGGACAAACTACAAAGACCATCAGAAACTGGTCAACCCTGCCAACAAACGTAAAATCGACATTATCGTTGTCGGTACCGGTTTGGCAGGTGCATCGGCTGCTGCTTCTTTGGCAGAGATGGGCTTCAACGTACTCAACTTCTGTATTCAAGACTCGCCCCGTCGTGCGCACTCAATTGCCGCACAGGGTGGTATCAACGCTGCGAAGAACTATCAGAACGACGGCGACTCTATCTACCGCCTCTATTATGATACCATCAAGGGTGGCGACTACCGTGCTCGCGAGGCAAACGTATATCGTTTGGCAGAGGTCAGCAACAACATCATCGACCAGTGCGTGGCACAGGGCGTTCCTTTCGCTCGCGAATACGGCGGATTGCTCGACAACCGTTCTTTCGGTGGCGCACAGGTAAGTCGTACTTTCTATGCCAAAGGTCAGACCGGACAGCAGTTGCTGCTCGGCGCATACTCGGCACTGAGTCGTCAGATTGGCAAGGGCAAAGTGAAGATGTACAACCGTCACGAAATGCTTGATATTGTGATGATTAAGGACGAGAATGGTGAGGCACGCGCACGCGGTATCATTGCTCGCAACCTTATCACAGGACGTATTGAGCGTTATTTCGCACACGCAGTAGTTATCGCTTCGGGCGGATACGGCAACACGTTCTTCCTCTCGACCAACGCGATGGCTTCCAACGGTTCGGCGGCTATGCAGATGTATCGCCATGGGGCATACTTTGCTAACCCCTGCTATGCACAGATTCACCCGACCTGTATTCCAAAGCACGGTGATTTCCAATCGAAACTGACCCTGATGTCGGAGTCGTTGCGTAACGACGGTCGTATCTGGGTGCCGAAGAAACTCGAAGACGCACAGAAACTGCAACGCGGCGAAATCAAGGGACGTGATATCCCCGAAGAAGACCGCGACTACTACTTGGAGCGCCGCTATCCCGCATTCGGTAACCTCGTTCCGCGCGACGTGGCTTCGCGTGCTGCCAAAGAGCGTTGCGACAAAGGCTTCGGCGTAAACAACACCGGTCTGGCTGTGTTCCTCGATTTCTCGGACGCTATCCAACGTCTCGGAAAAGATGTGGTGGCTCAGAAATATGGTAACCTCTTCCAGATGTATGAGAAAATCGTGGACGAGAACCCCTACGAGAACCCGATGATGATATTCCCCGCTATCCACTATACCATGGGTGGTATCTGGGTGGACTACGAACTGCAAACCAGCGTGAAGGGCTTGTTCTGTATCGGCGAGGCTAACTTCTCCGACCACGGTGCTAACCGCCTCGGTGCTTCGGCATTGATGCAAGGTCTGGCTGACGGTTATTTCGTATTGCCTTACACTATCCAAAACTACCTCTCCGACCAGATTGGTGTACCTCGTATGTCCACCGACCTGCCCGAGTTCGCCGAGGCAGAGAAGAAAGTGCAGGACAAGATTGACCGCCTGATGGCTATCCAAGGCAAACGCTCTGTGGATTCTATCCACAAGGAGTTGGGTCTTGTCATGTGGGATTTCGTCGGCATGGGTCGTACCGCAGAGGGCTTGAAGACGGCTATCGAGAAAATCGATGCTATCAAGAAAGAGTTCTGGAGCAACGTCTATATCCCGGGCGAGGCAAGCACACTCAACAACGAGTTGGAGAAAGCACTCCGCTTGGCTGACTTCATCGAGATTGGCAAACTGATGGCTCTCGACGCCCTCAATCGTGAGGAGTCCTGCGGTGGACACTTCCGCGAGGAGTATCAGACTCCCGAAGGCGAGGCACTCCGTCAGGACGACAAGTTCTCGTATGTATCCTGCTGGAAATACACCGGCGAGGACAGCGAACCCGAACTTATCAAAGAGCCCCTCGACTACGAATTCACGGAGAGAAAGACGAGAAATTATAAGAGTTAGTTTCTGGTTGAGGAGTTAAGGAGTTGAGAAGTTTAGGAGAAGTTGAAAAAGTTAATAAGTTAATGGTTTAACCGGATGGATTATTTAGGTTACAGGAAATTAGTAGTGTATGCAAAAGCCATGGAAATGGTTACAAAAGTGTACCAACTACTAAAGAAATATCCTAAAGAGGAGCAATTCGCGCTCTGTAGTCAGTTACGGCGCGCTGCAGTTTCTGTAACCTCAAATATTGCTGAAGGTACCACACGCTATTCTTACAAGGAAAAGATTCACTTTTTGGAATTGTCTTATGGTTCTCTAATGGAAGTTATGAGCCAATTGGAAGTTTCAAGATTGTTGGGTTATATTTCTGAAAACGATATGCAAAGTATGGAACTGCTTATCGTGGAGATTAGCCGTTTGTTAACTAATCTTCAATTTAGTTTTATGCCTAAAGATGGAGATGGGACTACCGTTAAACCCTTTCGAACTTCGCATCCATAGTAGATATGTTGGCATAGTCTTAGGCTTCTACTGAACTCCTAAACAAAATCAACCACTTAAACTTCTTCTTAACTTCTAAACAATTAAACTACTAAACAATTATGGATCAGTATATTGATATAAAAGTTCGTGTTTGGCGTCAGGCCGGACCGAAGGCGCAAGGCCATTTTGAGACCTACGAGTTAAAGCACATCTTCCAAGGTGCTTCGTTCTTGGAGATGATTGACATTCTTAACGAGCAACTCATCAGCGAGCACAAAGACCCCATCGCTTTCGACCACGATTGCCGCGAGGGTATCTGCGGTATGTGCTCCATGTATGTGAACGGACACCCGCACGGACCTGACTCCGCCATCACCACTTGCCAGTTGCACATGCGCAAGTTCCACGACGGCGAGACCATTACCGTTGAACCATGGCGCAGCCGTGCGTTCCCTGTTATCAAAGACCTGATGGTGGACCGTCAGGCGTATGACAAGATTATGCAAGCCGGCGGTTTCGTGAGTGTCAATACAGGCGGTGTACCTGATGCCAATGCCATACCTATCTCCAAGGCGGCGGCTGATGAGGCAATGGACGCGGCTTCGTGTATAGGTTGCGGTGCGTGCGCTGCTGCCTGCAAGAACGGTTCCGCTATGTTGTTCGTGGCTGCCAAGGTATCGCAACTCGCTCTCCTGCCGCAAGGTAAGGTAGAGGCTAAACAGCGTGCGAAGAATATGCTTGCGAAGATGGACGAACTCGGTTTCGGTAACTGTACCAACACCGGTGCATGTGCTGCCGAGTGTCCGAAGTCGGTTTCGTTGGCTAATATCGCGCGTCTGAACCGCGAGTTTATCTGCGCCAAGTTCTCTGACTAAGAGAGTATATATACAAGCAAGGGGCTGCTTGACAAGTGTAGGCAGCCCCTTGCTTTTGGAGAATTATGGAGGTTCCTCTTTATTTGGAGGTTGTTCCCATCACGGTGTAAGTTTGGTCGCCGCGTTGGATGAGTATTTGTCCGTCGCGCAGCACTTTGCGGGTTTCCACATTGCCCGTCATCGCTGTCTTTGCAATGCCGGTGCCGATAGCCTTCACATCTTGTACCAAGCGGACTGTTCTTCCACAATAACGCTCACTACCAAATATAGATATTGACTTTGAGTTAGCATTCTGCATAAGTGTATATGTGGCACCATATGTGGCAGTCCATAAAAACATCTCACCATGTGCATATAGTATTCGTTTTTCAAGGCGCAAACCCGCAGCAGGTAAAAAGACAGCACCGGCGGACTCCAATTTTTGCCAATCGGAAAGCGTAAAGGTCTGATAGTCTGCGTATGCTTGTACGCTTTCTTCAGTTGCGAAACCACTCTTGAAAGTTACACCTTCGGGAGCCGTCCATGTGTCGGGCAACAAAATCAGTCCATTGGCATACATGGTGCCGTCGCTATTCAGTTTGATACGTGCCACACCTCTTTTCGTGTATGCATCAGGGCGTTCGGATAGCACATAGTCCCATTCGCTTCTGGTCAATGTACGCCATGTGTCGGGAGCATCCGTGCCGATAGTGTTGCTACCCCAATCCACAAAGTCGCCGGAGTAGTCGGCACTATTATTGGATATTCCCACACCCCATTGGACAATACCTGTACTGCCGCTCCAGCCGAACAAGTCTATCTTGTCAGCCAATGCCTCACCAAATACCTCATCACCATCCGTAGCATTGTGGTACACGGTGCCACCTGTTACATTATCAGTCCCAATCATATCGTATTGGTGTTCGGCAAACGCCCATGTGGCGGTCGATTGGGTGT
>OQVT01000119.1_pt1 | contig 32828 bp, 18 predicted proteins | sample 1691561 | NCBI WGS metagenome assembly OQVT01 (sample SAMN03418260, study PRJEB22391) | human gut metagenome | biome: human-gut; feature: organic feature; material: feces | host: Homo sapiens | place: Tanzania | collected 2013-01 | reverse complement strand
ACTGCTCAAACAGGCTGATATAGTGGTAACTAACCCGCCATTTTCGCTGTTTCGGGAGTACGTAGCGCAGTTGATGGAATATGACAAAAAGTTTCTTATTATTGGAAATGTGAACGCTGTTACGTACAAGGAGTTTTTCCCTTTGATTAAAGACAATAAAGTTTGGATGGGCGTAAGTATCCATAGTGGGGATAGAGAGTTCCGAGTTCCTGATAGTTATCCATTGCAAGCGGCAGGCTCAAGAGTTGATGAATACGGTGTTAAATATATTCGTGTAAAGGGTGTACGTTGGTTTACGAACTTGGATTATCCACAGAGACACGAAGACCTTATTTTATATAAACATTACACACCGGAAGAATATCCTAAATATGATAACTATGACGCTATCAATGTGAATGTTACAAACGATATTCCTATGGATTATGAGGGAGTTATGGGTGTGCCGATTACATTCTTGGATAAGTATAACCCCGAACAGTTTGAGATATTAGACGCACGAGACTTTACTCCTATTGAGCGTTTGCAGCATAAAAATTATGCTTTAATAAAAGATGCTGATGGCGCAATAAACGGTAAAGCAACCTATGCCCGTATTCTTATCAGGAAGAAAAAATGCCAATCTTAAAATTTGACACGTTTTATGGGTTGTGCAAGGGTAGCCTATCCTATAACTATCCTATAACGTTTTACAGGGAAACGGAATGGCGGGGAAACAGTGGGAAAATCTTAACAAAAAGCACTTTTTGAGGATTCACTTCACGTCCCCGCAAAAGCATTAACGGTTCATTATATGGACATTAACGGAGACTTTTAATGGTCTTTTAATGGCTATAAATGGAGACATAAGAAACAAAAAACAGAGAGCAATATGGAAATCAAAGAACAAAAAATCACTATTCGGCAACTCACCGAAGGGTATGTCGATAATCAGGAAGCGGGTGTGAAAGCCTTTGGCGGAAAGTTGGACGTGCGTCCGCCGTATCAGCGCGAGTTTGTCTATAACGACAAAGAACGCGAGGCGGTAATAGACACAGTATCAAACCATTACCCGCTTAACGTGATGTATTGGGCAGTGCGCGAGGACGGCACCTACGAAATCATCGATGGGCAGCAACGGACGATTTCGATATGCCAGTACAAGAACGGCGACTTTGCATATATGTTCAACTATTTCGGCAACCTCCCCGCCGACCAACAGGCGCAAATTTTAGATTACGAACTGTGCGTGTATCTGTGCAAAGGGACGGACAGCGAGAAATTGAAATGGTTCAAGACCATCAACATTGCAGGCAAACGGCTGACCAACCAAGAGTTGCTCAACGCGGTGTATGCCTCGCCATGGCTGTCGGACGCCAAACGCTACTTCTCCAAATCGAACTGCGGCGCGTACCTGATGGGCAATAAATATGTGCAGGGCTCACCTATCCAGCAAGACTACTTGGAGACCGTATTGCGCTGGATATCAGATAATAAGATAGAAGATTATATGGCGCGACACAGTATCTCCGACACCGACGCGGGCGCATTGTGGTACTATTTTCAGCAAGTGATTAGTTGGGTGCAGGCAGTGTTCCACAAGTACCGCCGCGAGATGAAAGGTATCGATTGGGGCAACATCTACAACCAATACAAAGACACCCCCGTCAACCCCAACGAGATAGAAGAACGCGTGGCAAAACTGATGGCGGACTCCGACGTGGAGAACAAAAAAGGCATCTACCGATATGTCTTCGACGGCGACGAACACCACCTCGGTATCCGTGCTTTCGACGCCAACACGCGCCGCGAAGTGTATGAACGGCAGCAAGGTATATGCAAAATTTGCGGCAAGCATTTCGAGATAGAGGAGATGGAAGCCGACCATATCACCCCTTGGGCAAAGGGTGGACGGACCGTCGCCGACAACTGCCAGATGCTCTGCCGCGAATGTAACCGACGGAAGAGCGCGAAATAAAATGAAGGGCTGCCCAAGCGGACAGTCCTTCAAATCGTATTAGCGGCGTCTCTCGAGCAGCACTACATTCTCCACGTGCTGCGTATGCGGGAACATATCCACCGGCTGTACCGCCATTACTTTGTATTTCTCGTCCAGCAGACTCAGGTCGCGTGCCTGTGTGGCGGGGTTGCAACTCACATACACTATCCGCTGCGGCTCGGCAAACAGAATGGTGTTCACCACATCTTCGTGCATGCCCGCGCGTGGCGGGTCGGTGATAATCACATCGGGACGACCGTATCGGGCAATAAAATCCTTGTTCAGTATATCCTTCATATCGCCTGCAAAGAAGAGTGTATTCTCCAAAGCATTGCAGGCAGCGTTCACTTTGGCGTCCTCTATTGCCTCCGGAACATACTCTATACCAATCACTTGGCGTGCTTGTTTAGCCACGAAACAGGCAATCGTACCCGTACCCGTATAGAGGTCATAGACCAATTCGTTACCTGTCAGTCCCGCAAAATTGCGTGCCACCTTGTATAGTTCGTATGCCTGCTCGGTGTTGGTCTGGTAGAAACTTTTCGGTCCCACTTTGAATTGCAAGTCCTCCATCTGCTCCATTATATGGTCTTGTCCCGCCCACACGCGCACTTCCTGGTCGCCGATGGTGTCGTTCATCTTCAGGTTCTCCACATACAGCAGGCTCACCACCTCGGGGAACTCCCCATGCAGCCAATCCATCAGCCCGCGGCAGGCATCGTTGATTTTCTCGCCGAAGCAGACAATGAGCATAATCTCCCCTTGGTGGTTCGAGCGGATGATAAGTGTCCGCAACTGTCCTTGGTGGGTATGCTCGTTGTAGAAACTCAGTCCGTGTGTGCGTGCATAGTCGCGTATGCCATTGCGCAGGCGGTTGTTGATTTCGGGCATCAGGTAACATTCCTCAATATCCAATACTTTGTCAAAGCAGTTCGGAATATGAAACCCTGCGCCATAGGAGCAATCGATGTTTTCCAATCCCCCTGCTGCCACAATTTCGTTCCACGGCAACCATTTGCGGTCGGCAAACGTGAACTCCAACTTGTTGCGGTATTCGTAAATATGCTTGCTCCCGAGTATGGGACTTATCTCGGGCAGTTCTATTTTTCCTATCCGGGTCAGGTTGTCCTCTATCTGTTGTTGCTTGTGTCGCAGTTGCTCTTCGTAGGGCAGTATCTGCCATTTGCACCCGCCGCATATGCCATAGTGCTTGCAAACCGCCTCGCAGCGTCGCTCCGACGGGCGCACAAGGCGTTCCACACGCGCTTCCATAAACGAGTGTTTCTTTTTCGTAATCTGCAAATCCACTATGTCGCCCGGCACGCAATATGGCACAAACACCACCATGTCGTTGATGCGTGTCAGTGCTTTGCCCTCGGCGGCAATACCCGTTATCTCTACATTTTCTATGAGAGGTAAGTTCTTCTTTTTCATCTTTTCTTGTTTTTGCCTTTTGCAATAACCGTCTCTTGCGGTGGTGCGGGAGGGGTCATTAGTTGCTCTATGCTGTATTTGTATATTGTTTCAAAATCCTCGGCAGCCTCCAAAGGGAAACCCCATACAAGCGTAGCCGAAGTAAGGTGGATATAAGGTGGATATAAGGTGGATACGCCTTTCCAAAGCACCCCTGCCCCCACACGCATATCCTGATATATCGCTATCCGTTGCGCTCCTTCGCTTGTCGGTTTCAGTCCCTCCGCCGCCTCTGCAAACAGCCCCGCACTATTCGGTTTGGTCCTGATGGTGCATTGTGTGTTGTGCATGGTGCATTGAATCCGCCCGCTCCGTGTCGCCTTCTCTGCTGCCAATCCGTAGTGCAGCACCTTTTCCGCCCATAGCCGGTCTTCGGGACGTGCCATTCCGCTGCCCAAATAACTGCCGCTCAATAGCACTTTCCCCCCTTGGCTCAAATACTGTTGTATCGCCTCCTGCAATGGTCTCGGCAGCACGGCCGTACTGTCTGCGGCACGCTCTTTTCCGCAAATCACGTCCACTATCGCAAACGTGCTGTCGATGGTTGTCAGTGCCTTCGCATTGGTCGAGATATACGAATACCCCAACTGTTGCAGCACGCGCCCGTGCAGGGTGGGGTAGTCGTGCGTATTGCCCACCACGATAGTACCCTGATAGTCGCGATAGCACATTCCCCAACCGCAGTTGTCGTCGTCCTGCCATGCGCTTTGGCGGGTCCAATTCTGTTGTTCGCCGAGGTAGGCAATGCTCAGCCTGTCTTCTACCGCATACGTGTTGGGCACAATCCCCGCGTATGTGGAATCGGCAAACCATTGCGGACCATAAACTTGGTTGAAGTTGTTGATAATCAGCGCAGTGGGTGCGCCTGTGTCGGGAGCAAAGTACGCGCTCAGTATCTCGCTTTGCAGGCTCCTGCCGCCGGCGTTGGCTGCCACTACATAGAAATCATATCGTTTTCCACGTTCCAAAGGCAGCGTTATATGGTTGTGTTCTGTCCGTTTTTCGGTCCACTCGCCGTCATTCGCGCGCGCGTATATATAATAATGTGTCGCTTTGGCAGTCGGTTCCAATGGGTCCGGGGTGTCTTCCCACGAGAGCACAATATCCGTATTTGCCAGCCCCTTCTCTGAGGGGGTAAGGGGGAGTTGTATGTTGAGTTGTTTTACCGCCAATGGTTGCACCACCACTTTTCGTCCGTCCTGCTCATGTAGGTATCTCAACAGCCCTTTATAGACAGCCCGCGCGGCAATCATTCTGAACTCAGGGTTCAGTCCGTAGCGCATATCTGCCATGTTTTTGTGGCTCAGCAGTTCCAATAGCACACATGGCACCACCGGATAGCGCGACTCGCAATAGTTGCCGTTGAGCAGTTGTCGGCGTGTCCATTCGGGGGCAACTGTCTGCCTTAGGTCTTCCACCACCTGCGTCTGCACATAGTCCGCCAAGTCTCGGTTCAGCATACGCGAAACGCCGTTGCCAAAGGTCTTCCGTCCCGTGTCATCGTGGTCGGTATATATCGCCAAGGTCCCCACGATGGTGGTGTCGTCCAAGGCGTCATATCCGTCTGTATGTAGCGCGAGGCACACGTCCACGGGTATGCCCAATCCCTCCTGTGTGGGGTTGGCTTTGCTGCCGCCGGTCAGGTAGTTCACCCATAGTCCGCGACTCCGCAAGTCCTCGATATATTCGTTTCCGTCGTCGGATTGTCTCCAAACGCTATCGGGAAAACCTGCCTCTTCCAACCAATAGCGTGCTGCTTCTGTCCGGCGTGGCAATCCGCTCCGCCCTGTCTCTTGTCCGGCATTGTCTTCGGTCAGGCACCATGTCCCGTCGGTATTTTTGCGGAAATTCTTTCCCTCAAATTGTGCTCTGGGTTGCAATACGACGCCTCCTGCGTTTTCTATCATCTTGCTAATCAAGCGCACATACTCTGTGGAGTACAGGTCCTCTACGGTGGTCCACATCGTCGCACGTTGCCATATCCAACTGTCTTTCTGTGCGTTATAGTATGTGCCATGACTTGCCCACAAGGCGATATATCTGCCACTCATGCCGTTTTTGTAGGTCTCGTTGTTTTCGGCACAGTCGATACAGGGGATATCGGGTTTGGTGTAGTCGGGGTATTTCTCCTTGCGTTTTTGGAGTCGCGTAGGCACCAACTCTGCCAATTCGTATTTCTCGGAATAGATACTCACTTTTCCCCGCTCGTGCCCTAATACCCATCTGCTGACATCCCGCCGCATCAGTTTCAGTTCCTCAGGCGTGAACACTACCCCGCCGAGAGTGGCATTGGTACGCACGGTTACTGTGCTTCCGTTCACACGCATCTGTCTCACTCGCACAGGCGGTACCCACACGGTGGCAGAACGCGCCAACACGGGTGCAATCGTGTCGCCCGCAGGCGTCTTGGGGTAGAAAAAACGGTTGTAGTGCAGGTTGAGTGAATCGGCGAGTTCTTTCACGTTGATAGCGCACGCCGGGTCGGAGACACATATCGCCAACCACGTACACAATATATATAATAGATGCCTCTTGTGCATTGTTGTGTTAAATTTCATTTTCTATTTTGCTCAATAGATGTATGGCGCCGGATACGGTCTGCACTTGCAGGATACTTGCGTATCGCCGTCCGGTCGGCTTGCCTTTCTTGTCTTTTTCCTCCACCAACTGACATCTCTGTGCCCGATTGACGATAAACGTGATAATCTTGCCAAATGCCTCGCTATGCCAATAGCGGTCGTCGTTCTGCACAAAATACAGCACCAACCGTCCGCCTTTCAGCAGCACTTTCTCCACGCCCAAGCGACAACAAATCCACCGCAGGCGCACCACATTCAGCAACTCTTCCGCCTCCTCGGGCATAGGTCCGAAGCGGTCTATCATACGTTTCTTAAATTCGGTCAGTTGGTCTTCGTTGCGTAGGCTGTCCAATTCGCGATAGAGGGATATACGCTCCGATATATTCTCCACATAATCAGTGGGAAAGCCCAATGGAAGGTCGCTTTCCAACTGACTGTCCTGTACCCATAGTTTCCTGTTTTCGCTGTTGCCGCCCAATAGCAGTTCGGCGTTTTCGTGGGTGTCGTCTGCGCTGAGCAACTCATCTTTCAACTCCTGTACTGCCTCGTTCAGAATACGCTGATAGGTCTCGTATCCGAGGTCGGCAATGAACCCGCTCTGTTCTGCGCCAAGCAGGTTTCCTGCTCCGCGAATGTCCAAATCCTGCATGGCGAGGTTGAATCCCGCCCCCAATTCTGCAAAGGTGGATAGGGCGTCCAATCGTCGGCGTGCATCTTCCGTCAGCAGTTCTCGCGACGGTGCCACCAAGTAGCAGTAGGCTTTCCGGTTGGCGCGTCCCACACGCCCGCGCAACTGGTGCAGGTCTGCCAATCCGTAGTGTTGTGCCGAATAGATGATGATGGTATTCACGTTGGGGATATCCACTCCCGACTCGATAATAGTGGTCGAAAGCAGAATGTCGTAGTCGTAGTTGATAAAATCCTCCAACCGTTTCTCCATCTCCTCGGTAGGCATTTGCCCGTGTGCCACCACAATCCGTGCTTCGGGACAGAGCGCATGTATCTTGCGCTCAATGCGTTCCAACATCTCAATGCGATTGTTGACGATGAATATCTGCCCGTTGCGTTGCATTTCGAGTTCGATAGCCTCTTTGATGATGTCCTCGTCGTCGGGTGTAATCAACTCAGTCTGAACGGGATAGCGGTTCTGCGGAGGGGTGGTCATCACACTCAGGTCGCGTGCGCCGAGCAATGAGAATTGCAGGGTGCGCGGGATAGGCGTTGCCGTCAGCGTCAGCACGTCCACATTCGTCCGCAGGCTCTTCAGTTTGTCTTTCACTGCCACGCCGAATTTCTGTTCTTCATCAATGATGAGCAGTCCCAAGTCGTGCCATTTCACACTCTTCCCCACCAACTTGTGCGTACCTATCAGTATGTCGATTTTTCCTGCTTCAAGGTCTGCCAATAGTTCGCGCACCTCTTTCGCCGTCTTGCCTCGACTCAGATATTCTATTCGCACGGGAAAGTTTTTCATGCGTTCCCTGAAAGTGTTGTAGTGTTGTAGAGCCAGCACCGTCGTCGGTACCAATACCGCCACCTGTTTTCCGTCTGTGGCAGCCTTGAATGCTGCCCGCATTGCCACTTCGGTCTTGCCGAATCCCACATCGCCGCACACCAATCTGTCCATTGGCATCGGGCTCTCCATATCGTGTTTGATGTCGGTGGTGGCTTTGGCTTGGTCGGGGGTGTCCTCATAGAGGAACGAGGCCTCCAACTCATGTTGCATATAGCCGTCGGGCGTGTAGGCGAATCCTTTTTGCTGTTTGCGCGTGGCGTATAGTTTGATAAGGTCGCGGGCGATATCTTTCACCTTGTCTTTGGTCCGCTCTTTCAGGCGTTCCCATGCCCCGGAACCCAATTTGGAGATAGTCGGCTCTGAACCTTCGCGACCTTTGTATTTCGATATTCGGTGCAGGTTGTGTATCGACACAAACACACAATCCCCGTCGCGGAAAATCAGTTTTATCATCTCTTGCGGTTTGCCGTTCACAGGGGTTGTTACCAATCCCCCGAAGCGGGCGATACCATGGTCGCTGTGTACCACATAGTCGCCTATGCGCAACTGATTGATTTCTTTCAGCGTGATGATGGCTTTGCCGCGCCGTGCATTTTCGCTGGTGAGGGCCACGCGGTGGAAACGCTCGAATATCTCGTGGTCGGTGTAGCAACATATTTTCAGACCCTTGTCCACAAATCCTGCGTGCAAGGTCTTGTCCACTGCCACAAAACGGATAGGCTCGCCGGCTAAATCCTCAAAGATGGCAGCCAGACGGTCGGTCTGTTTTTTCTGGTCGGCAAGGATATACAGTTTGTACCCCTCGGCTATTTTCCCGCGCAGGTCATCGGTCAGCAGGTCGAAATTCTTATTGAATACAGGTTGGGGGAGGGTGTCAAAAGCAATATGCGAATAGGTCCCGAAATAACTCTTTTCGTTCAGTTCGATAGTAGAGGTCTCCGCCAAACGCTGTTTGAGCATATCCGCCAAATCGTTTTCTTTCAGTTCCGCGCTGCCGGTCTGCCCGCCGAGTTTGTAAAACAGAAGCGAGAAATCGTTGCTTGCCCATATCGTGTCCTCGCCGATGTAGTCCGCAATCGTATAGTCTTTTCCCTGTTCTTTCCCTGATGTTACCCCGACGATGTCTATCTGCTGCACCTTGTCTTTCGACAACTGGGTCTCTATGTCAAATTTGCGTATCGAGTCTATCTCGTCGCCGAAGAAATCCAATCGGAACGGGTCGTCGTGTGAGTAACTGTACACATCCACAATCCCTCCCCGCACGGCATATTGCCCGGGTTCGTACACAAAATCCACCCGCTCAAATCCCAGTTCGCCCAATTTCTCCGTCAGATGGCTCTGTTGTATCTCTTCCCCGGCTTTGAGGTATAAGGTGTTGTCTTCCAATGCCTTAGGCGCAGGCACACGCTCTATGATAGCCTCCGGATAGGTTACTATCACGCGCGTATTGTGAGTGGATTGTGTGTCATTTGCACATCGTGCATTGTTCATTGTACATTGGCTGAGTGTCTCCGTCCTTTGTATTGCCAACGCCTCATCCACGCCTTGCCGTCTCCGTTTCGACACGGGAAAGAACAGCACTTTCGCCCCCGTCTCGTCGGGCAGGTTGATGGTGTTCAGGTCGCTGTACATATATTGTGCTTCGTCGGCATTGTCCATCACCACAAGCACCGATTGCCCTATTTTGCGTTGGATGGCAGCGAGCAGCATACTTCGGGCTGAGGCGTGTAAACCGCTGAGCAACAGGTGTTTCCCATTGCTTTTACTCAGTTCTTTGCACCCGCTTTCCACTTCGGGGTGCATAGCCATCAGTTCCTCTAATTCCTCTATATGCATATTTTTTTCCTTGTGGGTCAGAATGCCCAACCGATATAATAGTTGATTCCCCAGTTGGTGTCATCGCGATACCCGAAACCGGGAATGTAATAGGGTAGAACACCCTCGTCTTTGGCTTTGCGGGTAAATAGTACTTTGAAACGCAAGTACCATCCCATCTGAAAACCTTCCCACACTTGTACTTGGCAACCGGCTACCACCTCGCCCCAACAATCGGCGTGAAACAGACCGCTGTAGTCGGCACGCGTATCGCCCCAATAGCCGGTATTCAGGCTGATATTTGTCAAATCGTATCCTTGCATAGCAGTTCCCAACCGCAGTCCGACCAACAGCGCATTGCGGTTCTCCGGGTGTTTCTTCAGTCCGTTAATATCCAATCCCACACGTGCAAATCCGCCTTGACCATTGTACTTGCCGCCTTCGGCTTCGGCGTTTGCCATAGCATAGCCCAATTCCAACGCGGGATACAGGCGTTGGATAATGCGCCAGTTCATTGCTATCTCATAACTTTGTACCTTCGCCTTGCTGGTCGCCAATTCCAATATCGTATTGCCTAAATCGGCTTTGAGGCTCATGCCCTGATATATAGCACTATCGGCATAGATGTGCGTGCCGTCTTTGTGGCGCGGTATATCTGCATTTTCTGCCCACAGCCCTCCGCTCAGCAGCAATAATGCCACAGAGAGAAACAACCGGATATGTAATGAACCATTGCGCATTATAAATTACACATTATAAATTACACATTGTTAATTGTATATTTTCCTGCTCGTTGTTCTCAATGGTGCTGTTGATTAGGGCTATCGAGTCTATTGCACTACCGCTGTGCCAAACGGTGTCAATGGTGTGGTACACCATACATCCGCAGGCTTGTGAGACAAAATGACGCGTGTTGTCGTGGCGGATAAACAGGGTATCTTTTGTGCCGTGCCACAGGAGTGCAAACGCCGTTACGCACGTATCGGGCCGCAAAGGCAACCGTAGAGCAGACAGATTCCTGCCGTTGTTGTATAGTACGGAATCGTTACCAATACCCTGTACACGTATGCTGTCGAAAGTGTTCTGTTCGGCCGTGGTACCTGCACTATCCTTCTGTAGCCAACGGACACTCACACCCATCGCCACATCGGTATCCTGCCGACATATAGTGTCCGGCCGGCAACCGGTCAGCAGACCCCCTCCTGTTACAAGCAGAAGCAGAAACAATTTATATAATCTGTGTATTCTCATAAAGCCCGCAAAGTTACGCAAAAAAAACGACATACGCAAGAGACAGATACATAAAGAAATCGGCTGTCTGACAAACAAGTCAGACAGCCGATTTCAATGCACGTATGATATCTGAGCAGCCGCTATAGATTTACTTTTAATTATGAATTATGAATGCCCGCGATATCGGGTGGATAGCCCTTCCACCGTCTTATCGGTCTTATTTGTTTTATTGGTCATATTCGCCTAATAGTCTATGGAGAACTATGAACAAAATCGCAAATTTTGAGGACGAAATCAATCGCCGAATAACACAATTGCGTAAATAATTCCATGAAAAAGCACTTTCTTAAGCATTTCCGTTGTATAAAATGCATTATTGTATATTACTCATTATCAGGCAATTATTCCGATTTTATCGATTTAAATCGATATAGTGCTTGCATTTCATTGATTTGAATCGTTGCAAAACGCCCGTTTCCGCCTTATCTTTGCACCGTCTTTCGAAAGAACAAGGAAGTTGATTGGGAGTACTTATTCTGTGTGAGACGTCCGCAGAATAAACCTCTTAAACTCCTAAACTGTAGAACTTCTCATAAACTCATCAACCCTTCAATTTACAAACTACAAAACAATGTCAAAGTACATCCCTATGGACTTGCTCAAGTCCCTTTCCGGCAAAGTACCGCACCCTTAACGGCTACATCTTCGCCAAAGAAATGGCTAATTTGTCAGCATCGTAAATTAACTCTCCACTTTCCGCTATTCTACTGCTCTAAACACTCAACACTCAACTCTCAACACTCAACACTCAACTCTCAACACTAAACTACTATAAACTCTCAACTTCTTTCAACTATCAACTATTATCTATCAACTCAACTCCTACCTGTACATCTTCCAATACGTTACGGGCAGGATGGTGATGGTGAGGGGGAGGGTGAGGAGGGAACCGAAGCAGATGACTACACCCATCGGCATCCAGAGGCTCGTATGGGCGATAATCATCGGCAGGACACCGAGTGCCGTGGTGGCGGTGGTGAGGAAGATAGGACGCATACGCCGCATGCCCGCTTCGTAAGCCGCCTCGCGCACGCTATATCCCTTGTGGCGCAACTCCTCTGCGTACTCGTACATCATTATCGCATTGCGGACAATCACACCTATCAGGCTCACGATACCCAGTACCGCCGTTATCGAGATGTCCAGTCCGAACACATACAGCCCCACAAATGCCCCGAAGATACACAATATCGCACTCGACAGCGTCAGCACTGCCAATGACACTTTGCCGAAATGGTACAAGAGCAGTACAAACATCACCAATAGGGCTGCCACCACACTCCACATAATAGGCGGCACCATCTCCCCGTTGATGGCACTCAGTCCGCCATACGAGATACTTACTCCTTCGGGCAGGTCTTGCAGGTTGTCGCTAATCCATGCTTTCACTTTCTTCTCCGCCGCCACTTGGCTGGTTGTTCCTCGCAGGTCGCAACCTACCGTGATAGTCCTTACCGAGTTGCGATGCTCGATAGACGCCCTGTGCCACTCCGGTGTGAGTGTAGCCACTTGGCGGAGTGGCACCCAGACAGTCGGGTAGGCGGTAGGTATCATCAGGTCTTGCAGTTGGTCAATCGTCATCCGGTCCGCCCCTGCCGTATAGAGCAAGACGGGTATGCCATAGTCGCCCTCCCACACGGTGGTCATCTTTGTGCCGTTGGTCAGGCTGCTCAGGTAGAGCGAGAGCGTGGTTTCGGTGATTCCCAGCCGCGTTGCCTCGTCCTCCCGCAAAGTGATGCGCGTCTGCTGCGCAAATTGGTCATAGTCCGAGTGCACCCACGTCAGTTCCGGTTGCTCGGACATATAGCGGCGCAGGCTGTCGGCATACGGCACTATCGCCTCCAAATTTTCGCCCTTGAAGCGCACCTCCAAGGGGTTCTTTGCCGCCTGATAGTCCAACTGCTTGAACCGCACGTACGCATTGGGGAAATAGTTTTCGTAGCGGGGTGCATACTCTTTGAGCAGTTCTGCCGTGGCTTTGGTGGAGGTGGTATTGACGATAAACTGTGCGTAACTCGGTTTAGCCATCTGCGGAGTATAGGTGGCATGGAAACGCGGACTCGCCTGCCCCACAAACGACGTGATGGAGGTGATGCGCTTGTCGCTACGCAGCATACGCGCCAGCGAGTCTGCCACTTGTGCCGTCTCCTCCACAGCCGCTCCCTCGCGCAGGTGTATCTCTACGGCAAAGCACTCGCGCTCCGCCTTGGGCAATAGTTGCAGGTTCAGTTGCGTAACCATCAATATGACACCCGTAGCCAAGCAGATAATCAGCACTATATAGGACACCCACGGGTGGCGGAAACAAGCGTTCAGCAGGCGTTGGTAACCATTTTGCAAAGCACCGAAGAATCGGTTCTGTCCGCGCTCGAACCACCCCATCTCTTCCGGTCTGCGGCGACGGATATAGCGGGTAGCCATATAGGGTGTCACCCATGTGGCATAGAAGATACTGGCTGTTAGGGCAAAGAGTATCGCCCACGGAAAGAGTTGCACAAAGTCGCCCAACGGCCCCGTGATAATCTTGGTCATTGGGAAGAACATACCCGAGATGGAGCAAGTGGCGAGTGCCATCGGTACAAAGAGTTGCTCTGTGCTGACCGCCGCCGAATACCATCGGCTGTGTCCGTGTTCGAGCAGGTCGGTATAGCCGTCGATGACTATTACCGAGTCGTCCACAATCATACCCAGTACCACGATAAGTGCGGCAAGGGTTACGGTGTTGAGTTCGATACCCGTCAGGTACATCAGTCCCACGGCGATGGCGGTACAGACAGGCACGCCCGTGCATGCTACTAATGCCGTGCGGAGCGGGAAAAGCACGAGCATTACGGCTATCACCACGATGATAGACATCACTATGTCGCGCATAAACGATTTCACGGAGTCGTCCACCACCTTCGGTTGGTCGGTAATGCGATGGAAATGTACGTCCGGCGGCAGTTGCATACGGGCTTTGTCCAATTCCTTCTCCACATTGTTGCCAAACGCCACGATGTTGTTGCCTGCAACCATCTCCATATTCAGGATAAGGCACGATCGGTCGGGTGCGATAGAGGCAGCCGCATCGCCCGTATAGTACTCCACAAACTTGTCCGCTTTTGGGTAACGACGCTCTATAGAGGCTATGTCTTTCAGACGGATTGTTGCTCCCGAAGCGGGGTCGAACCATACTATCTGTTCGGCTATCTCGCGCTCACTCGTGTATGGGATGGCCACTTGCAGTCCCGTGCTGCCTTGCAGCTTGCCGCTCAGGGTGCGGAACCCCTGCAGCATAAGCGACATCTGTAGTGCCTTTTGGTCGATACCATACGCGGAGAGGCGTGCCGCATCTATGGTAACGGCTATCTCTTCGTGCTGCGCCCCGAGTATCTTGAGTTTGCCCATCTCGGGAATGGTGCGCAGTTGGGTGCATAGTTGGCGGGTATAGGTCTCCAACTCGCGCGGACTGCGCTCGTTGCTCTCCACGGCAAGCAACATAGACGAGGTGCTGCCAAAATCGTCCACCACCACTATCTGCAATACGCCTGCGGGCAGGCTTGTTTTCTTGAACAGGTCAAGTCCCGCACGGATACTTGTCCATGCGTCAGCCGCCGACTTTACGGAGTTTCGGATACTGACATACACGTACACCACTCCGTCCTCGGTGGTGGAATAGGTGGTGGCTTTGTCCACCTCGATATAACTGTTGAGGAAATTCTCCAAAGGGATAGTAACCTGCTCTTCCACCTCTTGTGCCGTAGCCCCCGGATAGATAGCAGCCACCACGCCCTGACGGATAGTGAACTGCGGGAACTCGTCCTTGTTCATCTTCGGCAGCGACCATATACCCACCGCCGTCAGTACCAATACCACCAGCAACACAAGGTTGTGGCTCCGCATAGCACCCTCTATGTGATTGCGTTTTTTCATTGTCCTTTTTTTAGTTGAAAGTGGAAAGTTGATAGTTGAAAGAAATGGAGAGTTTAGAGTGGAGTGTTTAGTGCAGTGGAGAGTTATTAGTGGGAAGTAGTACGTGCAAAACTATAAAACTTTCTACTTAAAAACTTCTCTCAACTCTAAACTTTCAACTCTTAACTAATAAGAGGTCCTTGCCCCGTTGTATAATTTCTGGAAGCCCTCGACGACTACTTGGTCGCCTTCATTCAACCCTTGGGTGATGACCACGCCTGCAGCGGCGTACTGACCAATTTCCACCCGTCTGCGTGTAGCGATGTCGTTTTGTATTACCCATACCGATGGTCCGCTCGTGAGCGTCTGTACACAGGCGGCAGGTACGAAATAGCCCGATATGCTTTGTGACCGAAGCCATACTTTGCTCACCATACCCGGCAGCAAATCTTTGTGTTGTGTATTGGTTAGCACGGCTTTGACGGTATAAGTATGGGAAATGGTATTTGCCAACAGGTTCTTCTCTACCACACGAACAGGCAGCGTGTCCAGCCCGAGAGCGGGTATCTGTATCATTCCGCTATCTCCCACCTGAATGGATGCGATGTCGCCTTCCGCCACATCAAACGTAACGTTGTAGCCCGCCATATCCAAGAGTGTTACCAGGTTCAGGCCGGGGGCAACCACTTGTCCGGCTTGGACTTTGCACTCGCCTATCACGCCGCTATTGGGCGCACGCAATACGCAGTCGCTTAGCGACTTGCTTGCCATAGCCTCCATAGAGCGTGCCTGCTCCAATTGGCTGCTCAGTTCTACCATTTTCTGCTCCGTAATGCCGCCCTCCCGGTACACTTGTCCGGCACGTGTGTAGCCGTCTTGTGCCTGTTGGAGGGTGGCGTTGGCTACCTGCAGAGCGTTCTTTGCCTGTGTGTCGTCCAAGCGCAGCAGTTCCTGCCCTGCCCGTACACGGTCGCCTTTCTTTACATAGACGGCAGTTACCTGTCCCGCAGTCTGCACACTCAGCGGCACACTCGACGCCTCTTCTATCTTGCCCACATACGTGTGCGTGTTTATGTGTGTCTGCCGTCCGATGGTCTGCACCTCGACCTTGATGGGGCGCACCTCATATCCCGGTTTCCGGTTCAGCGGCAACTTTTTGCAGCCCGCCAGGCAGAGCAAGGCAAGGAGAGATATGTATAGTGTTTTTTGCTGCATAGCGTGTTAATTCTTTTTTGCCACCATAAGTATGTCTTCGCCGACCAACTGTTTGTCGTTGCTGACCCCCGCGCCGTTGTATTGGAGCATAAAATGGATTGTCTCGTCGTGCATCTCTGCGCTTCCCGACACCCGGATGTTATAGGTCTCGTTGAGAGTTTTATCCACCGGTCGCAGCAAATCCTGTTGCTTTACGGTATATGTTACTGACAGGGTGCGTTCAAAGGGTTGCAAGACGATGTCGTCGTTGTCGATTTTGCCCGTGGTGGTATAGACATCACCTTTCAAACTATTGAAGGTCAGCAGGATACTATCCTCCTGTATCTGCTCCATTTGCAAAGCACCCATCTCACCAGTCAGCACTATGGAAACGGTATCATCAATGGTTACTTCTTGTTTTGCGATTTGGTAACTATAGCCGCCCATACGCGATTTGACGGGGTCGGTGCAATCGGCCAGCAGGGCGATACAGCCTATAAAAAGACCGAGTTGCAAATACTTGTTTGTCTTCATATTGTTTTTGTCATTATTCGTCAATCATCCACTATCCACTCGGGAATCACCCACTCTTATAAGCACGAAGTGGTTACTTTATACCTGTGGTCAACAGGCTGTGTATGTATCGGATATTTTCTTCCAAGCGTCTCTGTTGTACTTTCTGACGGTTTTGTTCCTGCTCGGGCAGCAGGTTCTCTATAGCAGGCATCACGAGTATCGCCATAATGTTGAGCGAACAGATGGTGAGTATCAGCCGCTCGGCATTGGTCGGGACGATATTGCCCGCTTCGGTTTCCTTGTCCAATGTGTGTTGAAGCCGTGCCAGATATCCGCTGTATTGCTTATGGGCGATGTCGCAGAGCAAATCGGGCATCTGTTCCGTCTCATTGACCAACAGGCGTGCCAACATCGCGTTTTGCGCCATGATATTGAAATTCTGCGTGATAAGCGTGTCGAGGTTCTCCATAAAATGGAGATTCTCTGTGCCTTCCGAGGGAAGAACGGACTGAATGAACTGCTCAATTTTGCGTTGCAGCACTTCGGTAAAGAGGTTCTCTTTGTTCTGAAAATGGTAGTAGAGCAGCACGTGCGTTACGCCCACTCGCTTGGCAATACGCGAGATGTTCGCCCCCTCATAGCCGTTGCGTGCAAACTCTTCTTCCGCCGCCTGCAGTATCTCTTCTTTTTTATTCTTCATAGGTTGTGTGAATGAAACCAAGCGCAAAAGTACGACAAATTTTTGATACTTCCAAAGAATTACTTACAGAAATGTAAGTTGCATATAATTTTGTGATATTGAAACAACAAAAGAGGTGTACCCGGGAAGCAGGTACACCTCTTTGTAAGTTGGTATTTGACAGGTTAGTGCAGTATGGTCCCCAATACCGAATAGCAAATATCTTGATGCAAGATTAGCACTTGTCCGTTCTCCAAGCGTTTACAGGCACGCAGACTGTTTGCCGTGGTGTTGTCGATTGCCATCGGACGTTTTCCGTTGATAGCGGCGGGACCGAAACCGCCCCTACTATTGGCTGTCCGCACGGTCATACCTTCTTCGAGTGCGGCAGGCAGTTCGGTTACGAATGCAGCCACACCGTTTTTCTCAATCATAAAGAGTGTTGCCGTGGTGGTCTCCCATACGACTGCTCCGTCTTGGATGGTGTAATAGAGCGATTCTTGTGCCGTTTCGGCGGCAGGATTCCATTCGCCGAAGAAAGATGTATAGGCGTATTTAGCAACTTCGTCAGCGGAGAGAATGGTCTCTAATTGCTTGGTGTTGTCTTTGTAGGTGAAAGTGATGAGATTGCTTGCGGGGCTGATAACTTTCCCCTCTGTATCGGTGGTGTTGTATTCGCCGAAAATAGCGGGCAGCACATTCATCCCCTGTAGTGTCCAGCGGGCAATCTTACCTTCGTCGGCGAAACCGAACTCACCTTTGCCCATGTCGGCAATGGTATTGAGGAAGACACATTGTGGTGCGTTATTCCAAGCACGACCGAACGATACAACCGGACATTCCGACTGGATACGGCAGCGGTTGAATACGTAGCCTTTGTCGTTTTGGTCGGCGTTGCTGGCAGTGATGACATCGCTTCCGCCGCCTGTGCTACTGCGCTTTTCACAGTAGAGCAGCACATCCTCGAAGAAGACGCTTCCGTCTCCGCATATATAGTCCACAGTACCGTGTATCTCGCCGCCTTCGAAATAGCGTACGGCACCTATCTTGTTGGAATAGTAGGTGTCTTGATAGGACAGCAGTCGCACATTCTTGCATATAGTGTGCGTGCCTTTATCCCAGAGAGCGACCGCCCGTCCGTTGTTGGCTTTGTAGTAATCCAAAGCGTTTTGCAGGGTGAGGTCTTGCAGATAGATGTTGTTGCCCGTCAGCAGGAGTGTAGCGGTGTTGTTGATAGATTCGTTGACCGCATCGGGTGCGTTTTTGATAACTACGCCCTCCATCGATTGCCCTATCAGGCTGACATTGTTTGCCGATACCTGTGTCAGTACGGTCTCGCCGAGGTCGTACACGCCATTGGGTAGGAATACGCGGTCGCCGTCTTGCAGTTGCATAAGCGTGAGAAGCAAGGATGCCGCATCGCCTGCCGGAACAATAAACATCCCGCTTGCGTCTTTCAGTATCTCGTCAGCCACGTTGTAAACCGCCACGCTATGGAGATATGCCTGTCCGCCAAAGGTCAGCACAAGCGTATCCGCAGTACCATTGTAGAAGAAAGTGGTAGTTGTGCCGTCCGATTCGGCTTTTGCCGCGAAAGTGGTAACCGTTGCTTTACCCAGTTTGCTTGTTACCGTTACATCTGCTTCTGCCGAATACTGGCAATTGGTTACCTGTATATAGGCTTTGCCTGCCACGGCGATTTCGACCATTCCGCCGGCAGCGATGTTCCAACCGTGGTTGTTGTAGTATTTGCCACCTGTGATGGTGATGCACTCATGGTCTTCCTGATACCACGATGCTTTGGTCATATTGTATATATAATGTGTACCTACAACGGCTTTTTCAATCTCTGTTACTAAGGCATACACTTTCATATCCGCCTCGATAGCAGTACCTTCCGCCACTTTTAGTCCCATATTGGTTGTCCACCCGCGGAAAGCGAAGCCTTCGGCAATAGTGAGGTCGCTGATGCTGTATTTGGGTGCAAACGCCGTGCCGTGCAGCACTTCCTCTGCGCCGAGACGGGTGCCGTTCTGGTTGAAATAGACGACGGTATGGCTTTCTACGTAGTCGCATGCCTCCACCTTGATGTACGGGCAGTACTGACCGCAATAGACAATGAGCGAATCGGCTTCCTCTACATTGTATGTCCAAGTTGCCGTACCGCCATTGTGGTAGCAGCCGACCGACTTGGTGTCGATGGTCGCCAAGAGTGTTTTGCTGTTGCCGGAGGTAACGGTTGCCGCTTTGTTGGCATATTGGCAGCCGCCGAGAGTGATACGAACCGGACCGTCCACCTTAAAACCGATGGTGTAGTCCACCCAACCATGCTGTGCGTCGTTGTAACTTGCGCCGCTGCCTTGTACGCCTGTGGGTAATACGGGTTCTTCCTTCGTCAGGTCTATCTCAAAATCCGTGAACGCGCGCGGAACGACTGTCACATTGCCATAGATGGTAAACTCCGTCATATAGGCATTCTGCACGGCGTTGAGATTAAACCAGCGCAGTTGTACATTCTCGCGATTGACAGGCACTGTGATCTTTGTGCCTCTCTGCTCACAGAAAGCGGTACTCAACGTATCCCATTTTTCTGCTTCGGGCGATTTGCATAGCAAGCCCCAACCACGGCTGCTACCTGTAGCGGCGTGTACAAACTCCACGCGCGTTACGCTTTTCAGCACCGAGGTTTCGATATACGGAGTAGCCGATTTGGCTGCCATAGCATAACCTGCCGTAATGACTTCGGTGTTGGTGAATTGTCCTTTTACTCCTGTCGGCGCTATCTCTACCTCGGCAAACGTGATGTCTAATTGCTCTTTGCTTGCATTGGTTGTTACGGTCTTTTTGGTGGGGGTAGTGGTGCTTTTTACGGCTTCCCAATCCTGAAAATCAGTAGTGTAAAGCCGTTTTTCTACTACGTTTTGCGCTTGCAGCGTCGTTGCCGCCACTATCGCCATACATAATGTGGAAAATGTTTTCATTAAAATAATGATTGATTAAAAATTCAGACTACAAAGATATATCTTTTTCTTGGAATGGCAACACCTTATATTATATAATATACAAAATATCCACAACTTTCCTAAAAAAATACACACCACAGCGCCTTGTGAACCCCTTTGGATCTGTAGCCTCGCCGGGCAGATTGCCGCTAAAAGAAAAATGGTCGCCCTGTTGTTGACCGAACATAATTTGCATATATGGTGAAAAATGTGTACTTTTGCAGTGGTTTTTGTTCGATTAGGGCTGTTTCCTTGGAAAAACGGCCTATCGTGCAATGCTAGCAATCCCGATAGCCACCGCCCTGGGGGCGGGTGCGGCGGGAGCGAAGAGAATCATTATGAAAAAGAAACCATATTTAGACAACCATGGTAAGGCATTGCCTTATCCCTGGTTAATCAACACAGTGTTGTGTTTGGTGGGCGGAAGCCAGATGATGCGTTTGCGGTTTTGGAGCAGGCATCCGCGCCACGCTGCTGAGAAAACATTGCGCGACATTCTCAATATCTCGCGTGATACAGTATATGGCAAAGAACATCATTTCGATGTAATTCTCTCTGCCACGAATGCAGACGACTTGTTTCGCCTCTATAGGCAGTATGTCCCCGTAAACAACAGTTTTGAGACATTGCGCCCCTACGTGGAGCGCCACAAGCATGGTGAGGAAAATGTGCTTTTTCCGGGTAAACCGGATATGTATGCCACCACTTCGGGTACCACAAGCGAGCCGAAATGGATTCCGATGACGCACAAGTATCTCAAGGATGTGTACGGCAAGATGTCGCATATCTGGACATGGAACTTCGTCAAGCACCGCAGCCGTATCTTTGCGGGGCATATATTCCCGATTGTGGGCAAGGAAGTGGAGGGCTATGCACCCGATGGTACGTTGTTTGGTTCGGTAAGCGGTGTCTTGGTGCGCGACATTCCGTCTATCATCAAGAAACACTATACCGCTCCCGCCTCGGTGATGTCGATTGCCGACTATTCTGCCCGCAACTACACCCTCATGCGCCTGGCAATGCAACACCGGGATGTAACGCTTTGGTCAACAGCCAACCCGTCCACAATTCTCGAACTGATGCGTACTGTGGACGAGCACGCCGAGGAACTGATAGAGGATATAGAACGCGGTTCGCTGACCTACGATTTCGACATATCTTCCCATATCCGCGAGGAATTGTTTCCGTATATGTCGCCCAAACCCGAGCGTGCCGAGGAACTGCGTCAGATACTGCGCGAGAAAGGCAAACTTCTGCCGAAAGACTATTGGCCGTGGTTGCAGTACCTCAGTACATGGAAATGCGGCAATACGAAAATCTATATGGATAAGTATATGGACGCTTTCGACTGGGACAAGACCTACTATCAGGAGTTGGGGTATATCGCTACCGAGTGCCGCTTTGGCTTTGCTCTCGATGACACCAACGAGTCGGTGCTCTTCCCGCAGTTCCACTACTACGAGTTTGTGGAGGAAAGCGAACTTGATACTCCGAACAAACATTTCCTGCAAATCAACGAGTTAGAGCAGGGTAAACGCTACTGCGCGTATGTTACCACCTATTCGGGGCTGTTCCGCTATAATATGAATGACCTTGTCGAAGTGGGTGGGAAATACTACAACACTCCGACTGTCCATATGGTGTCGAAGGTGAATGGTATCGTGTCTATGACGGGCGAGAAACTCTATGAACCGCAGTTTATTCAGGCGGTACACGAGGCGGAGGAGGAGACGGGTATCAAGACCAAGTTCTTCGTCGGTTTCGCCGATGTCAAGGAGTCGCTCTACCATTTCTACTACGAGTTTGAGGACGAGCGTATTGACCAAAAAGAGGCGGACGAGTTCACCAAAGTGGTGGATAAGCACCTCCAAGCCATCAATATCGAATACGAGTCGAAACGTGCTTCGTTCCGTCTTCATGCCCCGCAGGCGCACATTCTCCTGAATAACGCGTATGCGCGGTTTAAGGCGGCTTGCTTGCGTGACGGTTTCCGCGATGGGCAGTTTAAGTTCAATCTGCTGATGCAAGACGAGAAACGCCGCAACAAATTCAGCCTGATTGAGCGTTTTGAGACGGGTATGGAGCGTGTGGCTTCCTCTATTATGGAGCAGGCGAACATAATCGATGATCGAATAGAGCAACGCCGTGTTGAGCGTGAGAAACGTGCTATCGAGCGTCAGAACCGTCGTCGGGAGCGCAACACCAGACGACAAGAGAAGCGAAAATAACCGCCGCTATGAAACTCCCGACAAGCGATGCATTGACTGCTGAAACAGAGGCGGTGATTCTCGATTTGGATGGCACTATATATGACAAGCGCCATCTGCCCGCGCACCTCATCGCCCGCAATATATTATGGTTGTCCGTCCTCTCTGCCGAGCAAAAGACCCGCAAGGCGATGCGGGGAATGTATCTCGGTTCCAAGGGGGCTTTCTATACCGAGTTTTTTCGCCGTATGGCAGACGGACGTTCGTTTACGCCTGCGGTGGCTCGTTGGTGGTATTTCCATAAGTATATGCCCTCTATGGTGAGCACCCTGAAGCGGTATTACCGCCCACGGGTGTGGTTTAGCGCATTCTTGTCGGAGTGCCGCAACCGCCATTTGCGTGTGGTGGTCTATTCCGACTATGGTTTTGTAGATGAGAAACTTCTTGCTCTTGGGTTGCACGCAGATATGTTTGATTTTGTGGTCTCCGCCCCCTCCTTGGGCGGACTCAAACCATCCAAGGAGTGTGCAGAAGAGATTGCCAAGCGCCTTAATATCCCGCCGGCACATTGCCTTTTTGTCGGCGACCGCGATGATACCGACGGGGCATCCGCCCGTGCCATCGGTGCCAAGTTCTATCAAGTAGAGTAGGGGGCTTAATACATAATGCAGGAAGCGCGGCGCGTGTTGCGCCACGAGATAAGGTTTTGTTGTTTTTCGTCTTATATTGACGCTGTCAGAATGTTAATAATTGTGTATTGTACATTATGCGTTGTGCACTGAAAAAGTAAGGTGGATGCTTATAGGATGCTTATAGGATAGGCGGATGTACTATATGTATTAATTGTTAATTATTACTTGTTAATTGTGAAAAAAATGAATAGACGTTACGCAGAATTAGAGACCGAACCGGGTGTTTATATCCCTAACGTGGGCATCGATTACCCCGAGGATGATCCGTATGCACGCTTATACAAACCGACCTACGACCGCAATGTGGTGGTGGACGAGAATTATCCCTACTTAAACCAATCGTTTAAGTTCCGTTTTCTCAATTGGTCGATGTGGGGATTGTTGCTCAAGGTGGGGCTTGGCATCAAACTGCGTGTGCAGATGGGCTTGCGTATCAAAGGGCGTGAGAACCTCCGTAAGTACAAAGATGTTCTTGCCGGTGGGGCAATCACCATTGCCAACCATTGCTATCGTCTTGATTGCCCATGTGTACTGATTGCCGTTCATGCCAAACATACCACACGCATCCCGATGTATGCGCCCAATTTCTCTACCAAGGACAATTTCTTTCTCAATGTGGTCGGCGGAATACCTATCCCGCCGCAGGAAGCAGGTATCTCCGCTCTCAAGAAGTTCAATGCCGCTTTCGATGAGTTCCACCGCCGCGGTTATTGGTTTCATATCTTCCCCGAGGCGGCACGCTGGGACTTCTACAAACCGATCCGCCCGTTCCAGAAAGGGGCTTTCTCGATGTCGTACAAGTACAATATGCCGCTCCTGCCGTGTGTCATCACCTATCGTGAGCGCACCGGCATTTACCGCCTTTTCGGCAAAAAGGAACTCCCGCTTCTGCAGGTGGAAATAGGCGCACCCATTCTCCCTAATCGCGACAATCCGCGCGGTGTGGAGATTGATCGTCTGCGTACTATGGCACACCATACTATGGAGCGCATGGCAGGCATCACCAAAAATAGTTGGGCAGTCAGTCCCGAACAGGAATAAGGGCTAATTACTAATTACTAATTACAAATTATCCACAATGCGCCGCCTTCTCCCCTATATCGCCGTTCTCCTGTCAATGCTTATTTGGTCGGCATCGGGTATTGCTGTCAAGGAAGCCCTTGTAGCACTCTCGCCGATGACGATGATTGTTATCCGTTTTACGCTGGCTGTGCTATTGATGCTCGTGGTAGGACTATGTGCCCGCAAGAGCGAGATGTTCCGTTTGCAGAAAGTGGATAAGAAAGACCTCCCGCTTTTTATCTTGGGCGGTATTTTCCAGCCGTTTCTATACTATATACTGGAGACATTCAGTTACGATGCTCTCTCTTCGCCCACTATCGCCGAGGCACTGCTATCTACCAGTCCCGTCCTGGCGCCTTTTTTTGCGGCAGCCATCCTGCGTGAGCACGTTACGCGGTACAATATTCTGGGTATCATTGTTTCCACCACCGGTATGCTTTTGCTGGTGCTTGTGGGGGCGTCCGATTTCAGTATCGGTAACCCGTGGGGCATAGTCTGTGCCTTTGCGGCGGTCTCGGCAGCGGTACTTTATACTATTGTTCTGCGTCGTATTCCGCCCGGATACAATCCGCTGACGGTTGTTTTCTATGTCCAACTGTCTGCCCTCGTTCTGTTCTATCCTTTGTGTGGATTTACCGACGGCGTGAGCGGTTTTGCCCACCTTGCCGAGGTGGATACTATGCAACTATGGCGTTCTTTGGCGGCAGTAGGTTATCTGGCACTCGGTGCGTCCGTTGTGGCTTTTATCTGTTTTTGCTATACCGTCCGTGTTATCGGTGTTACCCGCACCAATGCTTTCAATAACGTCCGCCCCGCTTTTACGGCAATCTGGATGCTCCTTTTCTTCGGCGAACAACTCCCTTGGGCTAAATGGCTCGGTATTCTCCTCATCATCATTGGTCTCTTCGTCTGCCAAAAGCAGCCCTCAAAACCACTCTCAAACAAATAGTCTTCTGCAAAACATATAATTAACCACGAATTACCCATTAAATTATATGGTCAATTATATGCTCAATGTCAGATCACGTATTCAAAGTCAGTACTTCAAAACAAAAAACAACTGCCCGACAACGCCAAGTTGTCGGGCAGTTGAATACGATACCATATTGATGTTATTTCACCAATACCTTGGTTTGTGTCATAAATCCGCTGCGGAGGCGTGTGCTGAGCAGTACCACGCCGGTGGGTGCTTGTAGGGTCAGTATCGGGGTGTTGTTGGCGGGAGCAATCTCCTGCAACAAGCGTCCCGCGATGTCGTACATACGAATCTCGGCGATGTCTTCCGAAGCCACTACCACCACTGTCTCCGCAAAGGTGGAGAACGCACTCACGGTCGAGGCGCTGCTGTCGATGGTGGTATTGGGTCCTTGGGTGGGTGTGTCGGGGTTCTCGGGCGCGTTGTACTCGCCTTGTATGTAGTAGCGTATTTCGTGGTTGGCGGGGGTGGCGATACGAATATGGGTATCGTTGTATATACGCCAACGCTCGCCGGTCTCGCTGTCACAGAAATAGCACTCCTCGCTCCATACGCTGTTCAGGCTGAAGAAGATATCAATGCTGTCTTGGCGGTATGCGTTGTCTATCTCGAAGCCCAATGGCACGACACCTATTTTCTCACGCACGTCGGCTGCCAATGGCATATTGCCTGCCAAGGTATAGACATTCACCGGTGTCATCGTCTGGAGCCGGTTCTTGTCGGCACCAAATCCGGCAGCGTTGTACAACATATCTTCTTCCACGTTGTAAGCATTGTCCGCAAAGTCGCGTGCCAACAGGATTGCGCTACCTTTTCCGCCGTCGGAGTACACCATGATGTCCATTCGGTCGCTGCGGAACGTATGTCCCATGGCGCGTCGTGGCGCGGGTTGTACACTGCCGGTAGGAGCATACGGGTTGAGTACCAGGCAGTTAGACGGAATCTTCAGCGTGATGCTCTTGGTATTCTGGCTCGGCAGTACGATAGCCGATTGCATAGGCGCCAAGTAGTGGTCGGTGGTGCCGGCTGCACGTAGTACGGTGGTATATTTGTCGCCTGTCATCACTTGGTAGCCCACATGTGAGAGTACATTCTTGTTTGCGTCCATCAGTTTGAACATATCTATGTATGCCATTGTCGGGTTGCCGAACAAGAAACCGGTGGTGTTGTTGTCGAATCCGACGATGCCGGCGTTCACTTCGTTTTTCACCGTCAGCGTTACCTCCATATCTCCGCCCGCATTGGGAGTGTATGCCAACTTGTATGAGTGGGTTCTATTCACAGTTACCGATTGCCCGCTCACTGCTCCGGTGTTGGTATAGTAATGATATTTCGTGTCGGGTTTGGGCAGACGCACGGTGATGTTTGTCTCGTTGCCGGTAGGTCCGAAACCGGCTGCCGCGATACCTTGCCCGGGCGCGATAGACATATCCAATTTGTTCGATTGCAGGAACGAAGCCGTTGTGCTTACGATGCTCCCTTCTCCTGAATTGTACATCTTATAGGACGTCCTGATTATAGTACATTGCCCAGAACGCATAGCCAGCCAAACTGTCGCGCGTACCTTGGAATCCGCTCACCTCAAAGGCCTTGTCGCTTTCCCGCATCGTGGTGTTTCCGTCTATAATACGTCCATTGTGCGGAACATACAAGTCGCCGGAATACATACCTTGCAGTGGCGCGGAGATGGTGTAGAACGCATTGGCGGGTAGTACCATATCTACATACGCCTGCTCGTATTTCAGGTTTTCCTGTCCGAGCATCAGGGCGTTTTCGCGGAATTGTACTTTCTTGCAGACATTGGTGTGGTAGTTTACATCCAACGGATAGAGGATATTGTCTCCCTTGTCCTCCGGGATATACGGATACTTCTCCTTGTCTAATCCGGTCGGCAGTATAACCATCGTCTCCGAGATAGGTGTGTAGCCCCATGTCAGTGTTTTGCCATCTACCACGCCTCGCCAGTTGCGGTCGTCTGCCCAACTATAGTGTCCTTGCGTGTCGGCTATTGTGGGGGCCCAAATCATCGTGTCGGGCACTACCACCACGGTGATAGGCGAGTAACCAATCAGACAGCCATCGGCGGCGTCTAACGCTTGGTTGCTACGGGTCATCATCTGCACGCGCAGCGTATATTCGTAGCCCGCACGCATAGAGTGGGTGTTCGGAACCCATAGTCCGGGGTGTCCGTCAGTCCATTTGCTTTCTGTGCGATTGCGTTCTTTCATCGCCTGCACATGGGCAGCGTCGATAGGTGTGAACCATATCGTGTCGCCGGCTTTGTAGTATCGATTACCGGGATAATCTTGGTACATCTTGTCTTCCGTATAGTGCATACTGAAGTTCGGTTTTCCGATAGACGCCTGTATATCGGGGTCGGTGGACTGCACCACTTGTGTGCTGTCGTAGCAGAGTGCCACATCGTTGCCTATCTCTTTGATAGGTATGCCGAATCGGCTATTGGCTGCCGACAGCGAGATACGCGCACGTGGTATATCGGTACCGGTCAGTTCGTCGTACGTCTTGTTGCTCAGGTTCAAATCATAGTCGCTCTTTTGGGTAAACACCTTGATATAAGTAGGCTCTGTACATGTATTCAGGATATATTCTTTGCTGTCGTAGGTTGCCTTGGCGGTGTTGGCAATCGGATATACCCAATAGCGCACTGTGTCGTTAGAGTGCATATAGAGTACTTGGCGTTCTTTGGCAAGCGTCAGAAGACCACGTTGGCACAGGTTGTAGATGATTTGGTAGTGTTCGGTGTTATCCCAATACTTCGGCTCGCTCTTCAACTGGCTCACATCGGTGGCATCGAAGTTCGGATTCGGTTTCTCGGTTGTACTCTCGCGACGCATATCTCTGATAGCATCTTCTATCTTCCAGCGCGTGTAGCCATAGAAATTCTCGAAAGCCTCGTCGGCTGCTTTGCGTTTGCCGATGGTGTCTGTGCCGGTGTAGGCATCATACCAGATGTCGTCAAACGGGTAGCCTTTCAGCCAATCGCCTTTGGCGTAGGCTTTCATCTCGGTCAGTTTGCCATCTACATCCACTTGGTCGGTTACCAATATCTCAATCCGATAGAGGTCGTTGGCACAATGCCCCGTAGTGGGGTAGGTCTCGCCGTTGAAGGTATGGGCAGTCTTCTCATACACAGGCAGTTTGGTACGCATAGCGCAAGAAGCGTGGTCTAAATCGTCTGCCGCATAGACGGTCTGTACTTCGTAGTCTTTCTTGCTATCCAACAATGACCCGTTTACCAACTGAGCAATATACATCACCCAACGCGGGTTATTCATATCTTCTGTCCAAATATACTTCACGCAGACGGTATCGTTCGTGTACCCGCTCATCTCGCCGGCAAACTCACTGACAGATTCACATTTTTCCTCGTCAGTTGGTTTATAATTCGCTGGTTGCATTTGTATCCAACCAAATGTAGCATTTTTGTTGTTGTAGTAGTTGGTTACGACAGGTGTTTTGTCGGTTTGGTTGTAGATACGATAATACAAGGTCTTGCCTGCATAGCCTTCGGTGAGTAGGGTATAGTCCACTTTTATCATCGTTACCAACGAGTCGTTCAAGGCACCGCGCTTACACGAAGTGGTGGCTTGGTATGCCCCCAAAGGCAGGCGGGTGGCGTAGAGCATCACGTCATCCACCAGGAAGTCGTTGCCAGTATTGGTGGCAGCATAGTTGTAGATGGTGATACGCGACTCTTCATAGTCGTGGGCACTCACCACAGGGAAACGGATTTGAAGCCATTGACCACCATAATCCAATCCGATTTCGCCCGTATAGAACGAACCGGCTGCTTCCCATTTACCGCCCGGGTTGCGTCCTTCTACGTCGAAACGGAATATAGGCGGGCGACCATCGCTCTCATACTTTTTTGCAGGGTTGCATATCCATGCCGAACAATAGAGTTGCTGTCCCGAACAAATTTTCGCATTCGTGGAGAGAGTTACCACCTTTCCGGGGCGTTGAGAACCATCCACATATAGGCAATATCCGTTCTCCGCTCCGCCGCGTTGTTCGGTATCTTTCAACCACTCATCACTACCATGAAGAACGCCTACCCTATTTACGATGGCATACTCGCCAAAGTAAGGGAACGGAGGATTATTGTCTGTAAGGCGTTGGCTATTGCCATTGACAACAGAGGAGGGGTAGCAAAAACCAAAACTGCTTTCCTCGGCATCAAGAGGCTTGTCGTATAGCACCATATCTTTAGTGCCTGGCTGGTTGTAGTTAAAATCCTTCTCCGCCAAAGGGATATATTCGGTCTCAATGGTGCTGCGACTAATCAACTCGGTTGCACTCGGACCATATTTTGACTTATCTACGTATGTTACTTTCCAACGTGCCAAGAGAATCGGTTTGTTGCCGTATATTGTAGCACCACTACCGACATTTCCATTTTCTATTTTCAATTTGTATGTAACGGTTCCGGGACTATTACTTTTAACAGGAATATAATCGGAATTGGATTTATAGGTTGGAGTACCTATTTGCACCTTATTTTCATAGAGAACTACTTTCACGCCATCTTTCATTGACAAACGTGTCATTTGTTTCTGACCATTCTTCTGGATATAAAAATAGTAACAAAGGTCGCTGGGACGATTTGCATAATAAGGGTTGGCATGTGCATATTGCGTTTTCAGTAACACCTCTGTTCCGACAGGCGCAATGTATGTATAATCCTCAAAATACTCGTCATCATTGTCATCAACGCATTTTGCCAATGTATCTGCCATCTCTTTGGCAGGGCGCAAGTGGAATATATGTCGGTAGGACAAAGTCGGCTCTTCAAATTTATTACCATTTGTTGCTGCTTCTTTATAGTCGGTGTAGTTCGATACATCGCAGGCTATATCGCGGTGGGCTGGATAATCTGGTTTATCGGGATTCCAACCATTTACGATTGGTACCAAGAGACGAGGATGAGTATATTTATATCCTATTCCTCCCCAATTCCACTTTCTTTCAGGAACTTCTGAATCATTATCTTTCAAATTGCGGTCGTGTATCAGACTAACTTCATCTGTTTGCCCTTCCATAGTAAAATATAATCCATGTGAATCACTTGCATTGGTGTTAATGGGGTCAAATTGTACAGGATTATTCTTCCAAGCAATATATTTCAACGGCTCGCGACTCCAGAAATTTTGTTGCTCTTTCATTGTTCCGTCGGAGGCAGTGTAGAATTTTGGATCTGCGCCGGTGTGGTAGTCGTACCAACGCATATAACCAAAGAAGTTACGTTCGCGCAAGCGAAGTTCCACTTCTTCGCCATCATGGTAGTATATAGTGGTCTCTGTGGTATGCACTTTCTGGCGTCCGGTGCTGTCTAAGGTAACATAGCCCCAACCGCCTTGTGGTTGGAGAGTAATCTTACCGGCAAGGTTTCGACCATTTTGGAATAGGCGCGTCTTCGTAGTATAGATTTGCCCGGTGGTCTTATTCTTATACGCCGAATACAATATGCCCAAACGCTGGTACGCACCATCGTTTGGGCTACAACTGATGGTGATGTCCTTATCGGTGGTTGCATTATTGGTTATGTTCAGCCACTTGGGCTGGTCCGTACTTCCTACCTTTTGCAAGAATACCTGGCGTTCCACTTTCCGGTTATATTCATCCGTACCGTAAGTTAGTTCTGTTGTTTCGATGATGGTTGTTTCGCTCGGAATCAGATTACCTTCTACATCGTAGAGGTCAATACGGTTGTTTACTACCATCTTATTCAACTTCACCGTTACTGTGCCACCGGTGGCATCGAAAGTATGTTGCGTAGGGTCAATCTCCGGTTCCAAAGTCTCTTCTTGCAAATAGTGGCGGGATTCGCGAATCATAGGCCATTCGCGGCTGGCGACTTCCTTATTATCTTTGGTTACGGTCATCTTCACCAAATCGGTAAAGTCAGCCCAACCTATGCCCTTTACCCACCAGTTGAGCGGACTCTTCCCCTTTGGAGTAACTTTGATAATCCATTCTGTATTACTATTCTCAATCAACTCCGCTTTCATCATCTCTCTGGGTGAATCTTGATACGATGCGGTTTGAGTAGTAACGGCGTTATACGCACCAGCCTGGTAGGTGGAGTTTTCAATCTGACTTACATCGGTATGGCTGAAAGGGATATAGGTTGTTGAGGGCTCATTGAGAGATGGTTGGTTCAGTATATCACCGCCAAACAAACGCCAATTTACGCCAAATGAATATCCTTTGCCCTTTAATGTGTTGATATTATCCTCTATGGTTACTACCTCGTTGATATGTAGGTTGTCATAATTCAGTCGTTTTCCCGGCACGCTATGTATGTAGGTGCTGTCTGCCAACTTGGGCCAAATCGTGATTTGGCACTCTTGCGTACCTGCGTCTTCTTGCGTAAATGCGAAGTAGTTGGTCCCTGCCGGTAACAATGCGTCTAATTCCAACGACAGACTTTTGTGCTCACTCCATTTCTCGCAATACATCGGGTCGATGACAATGCCTGTTACATCTTTGTTGTACGTCCATTTCGCCGCCTGTTGGTCGAAATAGATGTAAAACGCCTCTGTCCCCTTTAAGATAACGGGGTAGGCAAATGTACGCGCGTCCTTTTGATAGTCGAGGACGGTGGTCCATTGGTGGGTGATAAGCGATGAGTGTGCCACATCATCTACCAATTCCCAAACCACTTGCCCGTTTGTTATCTCACATTTCAGCCATTTGCCGGTCTGCAAGTGTTGGTATCGGCGGGCATGGGTGGCGTCGCCTGCCTGAGTCATTACGCGCCATAGCGCAGACGCGTCGGCGTGGCTCTTGTCCACAATCGTTGTACCGTCCACTGCCATATACGCAAAATTGACATCGTAGCGGTAGTAGTGAATCTGCCCGTTGACGCTCTCGGAATAGAAGAACGAACTCCGCCCGATGTGTTCTTTCGCGTAGGTGTCGTAGTCGCTTTTGCTTATCTCGGTGCGTGTACTTGCCGTGGGGAAGGCGAGGCTGACCGTGTCGCCTGTTTGGATAGGCGTACCGGTGGAATTGCCGTTGATTATCAGTGACATAGGAGATGGTGTGTCGCCACCGAAACCGTCGGCAAACGCTTTGATTCCTATCGCGCATACGCACGCGCATAAAAAAAGAGACGCATATTTTTTCATACTATTTCCGCTTTGCATAATGAAGAATTTTACTGATTCGTTTCGATTTAATTAACACATAGCCCGCTGCGAATACCAACATCGGTATCATTATGTCGCCTATCGGAGTAATCTGTCCGATAGGGTCGCCACCCGGACGGCGCACATAGCGCGGTCCCATGTCTTCTACTGTTTCCGAATGCGCAATGTTGCCCACCTGACTCACTACCTCGCGGTTGATGGTCAGGAACGAACCGGTTTTGCTTGTGCGCAATTGTTCGGACGCTGCATAAGCAGCCTGACCAGCAATCCTGTCATTGCCGGTCAATCCGGTGGTATGTTCTATTCCAAGTCTGTAAAAACTACTTGTACCCGACATACCTTCCTCGCTCCAAGTGGAGGAGGATATAATTTCTGTTGAGAAAAAATCCATAGTTGTTAGTCGGAGTCTTCCTGCCTACCGCGGGAATACAGGCTTAACAATGGAGGGTCTTCCTTGTTTGTTTCTCCGCCGGTGTAGCGATTTAACTCTACATTAAATTTTATTTGTGTTTTGGCGTCTAAAATATGCTTTTATTGTTGCATTTTTAGATCTATGGTTTGGGTTGTTGGTGGCGATTGTTGAATTTTTGCACCAATTTGACTTGATATTTATTTACACTTTTGCCCTCTTTTTGTCGTCAGAATACCCTGTCTTAGTATTCGAAATTTACTATTTGTTTTCTTTTGTATTTCAAACAAGAAGGCTTATTGGACTGCAGAGGTACGACATTTATTTTAAATAGCCAAATTATTTCGTCAGAAAAATATTCTTTGTTAAAATCA
>OQVT01000115.1_pt1 | contig 33277 bp, 25 predicted proteins | sample 1691561 | NCBI WGS metagenome assembly OQVT01 (sample SAMN03418260, study PRJEB22391) | human gut metagenome | biome: human-gut; feature: organic feature; material: feces | host: Homo sapiens | place: Tanzania | collected 2013-01 | reverse complement strand
CCCCGCCGTAGCCTGAGCAGTTGGTAGACATATTCTTATTGTTATTATTTGCACCGCTGCTTGCTCAAACTATGGCGAGGACGCCATAGCCTCCTACTGTTTGTCCTTATTAAAACCGTTAATATCACTCAAAATGTCGGATGAACCTTAATTTGTGGCTAATTCATGATAATTCGTGACTCTAAAACCCTCCTGCTACTTGTTCTTCATCGTTTAATCAAACGGTGCATATCGCTCACCTCCACATGGGGGAGGGGCAGGAGGGAGGGCTTTTAATCTGATTTCTTTGTCCTTATATTGCATTTTCAGTCCTGTTTTTTGCTTGTTTCGATGTTTTGGACTACATTTGCATTTGTTTAATCCCATTATACATTGCATAATTAGATATATGAAAGAAGTGAAGAAAGTAGCGTTTGTACATGAGTTTTTTCCATCAGGAGGAGCAGAACGTGTTACTTGTGATATTGCTACTGCGTTGTTGGAGCGTGGTGGGTATGAGGTGTATGTTTTGACACTTAAGTTCAATTCCGAAATGTTACCTGCAAATCTTGCATCTGACAATCGTTTCCATGTTATAGCTTCTGAAGATACCGATGTTCGCTATTTGTCGGATATTCCGAATTTTTTAGTTGACAATGTGCGTGCCAATGGCATCAGTTCGGTTGTGTTTGTTGTACAACGTCTGCATGATGTTGCCGATGAATTGAAGCGAATGGGATGTCATACTATTTATGCCAATCATGGACCGGCATTTTGGGAGGTGCCTGACCGTCGTCAACGTGTTCGTCTGAAGGCTCGCAGAAGCCGTGCAAAGACTATAAAATATTACTTGTTTAAGTATCTTCGTTATGAGGTTCTGCATGTGCTCGAACGTCGTTGGAACAAATACTATAAGCAGGATCTTGATCATTTTGATGATTATATGGTGTTGTGTGATGGCTATCGCAATCAGATTGTGCATAACTTGAAACTTTCACCGTCTGATGCTTCTCGCATACATGTCATTCCGAATATGCAGCAACCTGCTACCGACATTTGTTATGACAAGCGTAAGGAGTTTCTGTTTGTCGGTCGCTTGTCGTATGCCGACAAGCGTATTGACCGTTTGATAGATGCATGGCGTATGATTTATGACAAGTTGCCTGATTGGAGTCTTGTCATTGTAGGTGAAGGACCCGACCGTAAACGACTTGAATCCATGGCTGAAGGATTGCCTCGTTTGAGTTTCGAGGGCTATCAAAAGCCTGATGATTATTATCGTCGTGCTTCTGCTTCGTGCCTTGTATCTGAATATGAGGGATTCCCTTTGTGTCTGATTGAGGCGCAATCGCATGGCGTTGTACCTATTACGATGGATTCGTCAGATGGCGTACGCAGCATAGTAGGCACAGACGGTTCGGCTGGTATGCTTGTGCCAAAGGGCAATGTCCGTGCCTTTGCCGACAAGATGCTTGAGTTTGCTGCTCTTGATGAAGACACAAAACTGCGGCTTCGTCATCAAGTAGTAGCCAAATCTTTGGAGTACAGCCCAGAAAGAGTAGGGCAGATGTGGGTGGATTTGTTGGATAAAGAATAAGTATCGATATATGGCAGAAGTTAAGAAAGTGGCGTTTGTGCATGGTGGGTTTCCTATTGGAGGTGCCGAACGTGTTACGTGTGATATAGCTACAGCGCTGTTGGAGCGTGGTGGCTATGAGGTTTATGTGTTTGTTCGTAAGTATAATCCTGAATTGTTGCCGTCAAATCTTGCTTCCGACAGTCGTTTTCATGTAATTGTTTCGCCTACTCTTGGCAAAATAAAATTGAGAAAGAGTTGGGAATTTGTGATTGATGGCGTTCGTGCCAATGGTATTGGCACGGTGGTATTTGTAATGATACGTCAGTACGAGATAGCGAACGAACTACGACGTATGGGATGCCGTACTGTATATGCCAATCATGGTACGGCATTTTGGGAGGTTCCCGACAAGCGTCAACGTGCTCGCCAGAATAGCCATAAGGGATTGGTCAAGGCTGCGAAGTATTATCTTACAAAGTATCTGCGCTATGAAAAGACCAATATGCTTGAACGCCGTTATCGCAAACGCTATAAGAAGGATATTGTTTTTTATGGCGAATATATGGTTTTGTGTGATGGCTATCGTAATCTTATTGCTCGTGACTTGAAACTGTCGCGCGAGAATAAGATGCACATTCATGTAATTCCGAATATGCAGAAGCCAGTAGCCGACGTTTGTTACGACAAGCGTAAGGAATTTCTTTTTGTAGGTCGTCTGTCGTATTCCGACAAACGTATTGACCGGTTGATTGATGCCTGGCGTATGGTTTGTGACAAGTTGCCCGACTGGAGTCTTGTTATTGTAGGCGACGGACCTGATGCTAAGCGGTTGAAGTCGTTGGCTAAGGGATTGCCCCGTGTCAGTTTTGAGGGCTATCAAAGTCCCGTCGAATACTATCGTCAAGCTTCCGCCTTGTGTCTTGTGTCAGAGCACGAAGGATTTCCATTGTGTCTGATTGAGGCACAATCGCATGGTGTAGTGCCAATATCTATGGATATGTGCGAAGGTGTGCGCAGTATAGTCGGCACAGATGGCACTGCCGGCATACTTACTCCCAAAGGCGACGTGCAAGCCTTTGCTGACAAGATGCTGGAGTTTGCTGCCATGGATGAGGATAAAAAGCAGCGACTCCGCCATCAGGTGGTGGCGAAGTCGCTTGAGTACAGTCCTAATATAGTTATTCAGAGATGGATTGATTTGTTCAATCAGTCGAAGTAGTGCCAGTCTTTTGCACTACCGGTTTTTCTTCTTAGTACGCCTTTTCGTGTACTCCTGCTACAGCTCTTCCGCTGGGGTCGTTCTTGCCTTGGAATGCTTTGTCCCAAGCCAGCGCCTCGGCGGTAGAACATGCTACGCTCGGAACGCTGGGCACGCTGCGTGCTGCTGATTCCGAGGGGAAGTGTTCTTCGAAGATTGTGCGGTAGTAGTATTCCTCCTTGCAGCGTGGCGGATTGATGGGGAAGCGTTCGGCGGCATGAGCCATTTGCTCATCCGACACCTGTTGTTCGGTTATCTGCTTCAATGTGTCAATCCACGAGTAGCCCACGCCGTCGCTGAACTGCTCCTTCTGTCGCCATGCCACCTCCTCGGGCAGCATGTCGGCGAACGCCTCGCGTACAATCTTCTTCTCTATGGTCTTGCCCGGGCACATCTTGGCTTCGGGATTGGTGCGCATAGCCACGTCAAGGAATTCCTTGTCGAGGAAGGGCACACGTCCCTCCACGCCCCATGCCGACAGACTCTTGTTGGCACGCAGACAGTCGTACAGATGCAGCTTTGACAGCTTGCGCACGGTCTCTTCGTGGAAAGCGCGTGCGTCGGGTGCCTTGTGGAAGTACAGATAGCCTCCGAATATCTCGTCGGCACCCTCGCCCGAGAGCACCATCTTTATGCCCATCGACTTTATTACACGTGCCAGCAGATACATAGGTGTTGAGGCTCGCACGGTGGTGACGTCGTAGGTCTCGATGAAGTATATCACGTCGCGTATGGCGTCGAGTCCCTCCTGAATGGTGTAGTTTATCTCGTGGTGAACCGTTCCTATGTAGTCAGCCACAAGCCGTGCCTTGGCCAAGTCGGGTGCGCCCTTCAGTCCTACGGCAAACGAGTGCAGTCGCGGCCACCAGGCACGTTCCTTGCCGTCCGATTCGATGCGTCGCTCGGAGTATTTCTCGGCTATTGCCGAGATTACCGACGAGTCGAGTCCGCCCGACAGCAACACTCCGTATGGCACATCGCTCATAAGTTGGCGGCGCACAGCGTCCTCCAGCGCGTCATGGATGGCGCTGACGCTCGCCTTGTTGTCTTTCACGGCTTCGTAGTTGAACCAGTCGCGCTTGTAGTAGCGGGTCATCTTGCCCTCGCGACTTGAGTAGTAGTGGCCCGGCAGGAAGGGTTCGTAGCGTTCGCACTCGCCCTCAAGAGCCTTCAGTTCGGATGCAACGTATACGGTGCCGTCGCTGTCGTAGCCTATATATAGAGGAATTACACCGATGGGATCGCGTGCAATCAGAAACTCGTCGCGCTCCTGGTCGTACAGGGCGAAGGCGAATATGCCGCTGAGGTCTTCAAGGAAGTCGATGCCCTTGTCGCGATACAGTGCGAGGATCACCTCGCAGTCGCTGCCCGTTTGAAACTCATATTTGCCCTTATAGCGCTCGCGTATGTCCTGATGGTTGTAAATCTCGCCGTTGACGGCAAGCACTTGCTGGCGGTCGGGCGAGAACAATGGCTGTCCGCCCGATTCGGGATCGACTATCGACAGGCGTTCGTGAGCCAGAATGGCAGTACCTCCGCAGTATATACCGCTCCAGTCCGGACCACGATGACGAATCTTACGGCTCATGCGCAGAGCCTTTTGGCGCAACTCGGGAGTCTGCTCCCGAAGGTTGAAAATAGATACAATTCCACACATATTTTTGTCTTCTTTTATTGGTTTTTGCTGTTTGTTTAGGGGTGTATTTAGGGGGTGCTTTCCAAAAGGACTCCTTTTGCACTCCGAAAGGACTCCTTTTGCACTCCAAAAGGACAACTTTAGCACTCCGAAAGGACCCCTTTTGCACTCCAAAAGGACTCCTTTTACAATGCAAAAGGACCCCTTTTTGAAGGCAAGATATAAATCACTGAAAATCAACGTAATACAAATCGCAAAATGAGCAATACGATTAAACCACTTATTAAGGTGTGCGGAATGCGCCAGCCCGACAACATACGTGCCGTGGCCCAGCTGCCCATCGACTACATGGGATTTATATTCTATCCCAAGAGCAGCCGCTATGTCGACATGAAGCGTGTGCGCACCGGACTCATGCCCGACCTTGCAGATGCCGACATGAGCCATGCCACCGATACCAGTCAGATGCGCCACATTGATAGAGTGGGGGTGTTTGTAGATGCTACGGTGCAGGACATCATAACGCATGTAGTGGCTTTCAAGCTTGACGCAGTTCAGTTGCACGGCTCCGAGTCGCCCACGTTCATACGCAATCTGCGCTCTACCATCGTGCCCGACATAAGTTCTGAGCTGAAGATATTCAAGGTTATGAGCATAGCTTCTGCCGACGACATTGCACGTTGCGCACAGTACGAGGGCTTGGTCGACATGTTTGTCTTCGACACCAAGTGTACGGGTTATGGCGGAAGCGGCACGCAGTTCGACTGGTCGCTGCTCGACAGCTATCAAGGCACAGTGCCCTTCCTGCTGAGCGGAGGCATAGGGCCGGACGATGCCGAACGCATCAAGTCCATAAGCCATAAGCGGTTTGCAGGCGTCGACCTTAATTCGAGGTTTGAGACCGAGCCGGCTCTGAAGGATGTCAGGTTGCTCGAAGAGTTCATAGGGCGACTGCTCAATATATAGATAATCTAAAAAATAAAAACCATAGGATATGAATAAGATAAACAGATTGTTTTCAGAACGTGGCGACCGCAAGCTATTGTCGCTGTATTTCTGTGCCGGATGTCCCGAGAAAGACATGACTGCCGACGTAATACTCGCCATGCAGCGCCACGGCATAGACATGATTGAGGTGGGAATACCATTCAGCGACCCTCTGGCTGACGGTCCGGTGATACAGAGTGCAGGCACCGTTGCACTGAAAAACGGCATGACGCTCGAAACGCTTTTCGGTCAGCTTGACGCAATCAAGTCGCAGGTAAATATCCCGCTGGTGCTTATGGGCTATCTCAATGTCATCATGCACTACGGATATGAGCGCTTCTGCCAGCGTTGTGTAGAGTGCGGCGTTTCGGGATTCATCATTCCCGACCTTCCGTTCGATGACTATCTCAATGAGATAAAGCCCCTTGCCGACCGCTACAATCTGCGTTGCATCATGATGATAACGCCCGAAACGTCTGAGGAACGCATCCGGTTTATCGACCGCCATACCGATGGATTCATATATATGGTCAGTTCGGCAAGCATAACCGGTGCGCAGCAGAACTTCGACGAAGCCAAGCAGCAGTACTTCCAGCGCATCAATGCCATGAATCTGCACAATCCGCGCATGATAGGATTCGGCATCAGCAACCGCCAGACGCTTGAAAGCGCACAGAACAATGCTGCCGGTGCCATCATAGGCAGCAAGTTCGTCACTCTGCTTCGTGCCACAGGCAATGCCGACGAGGCACTCAGCCAGTTGTTCGACGCATTGAAGAAGTAATTACACCTTATTATATAATAATCAAAACACAAAATATTATGACATTAGCAAAACCTAAAAACGGATTTTACGGTCGCTTCGGCGGCGCCTACATACCTGAAATTCTGCACAAGTGCGTAACCGACTTGCAGGAGGCTTACATCCCCATCATCGAGAGCGAGGAGTTCAAGAACGAGTATCGCGCACTCTTGCGCGACTACGTAGGTCGCCCCTCACCGCTGTATTACGCCCGTCGTATGAGCGAGAAGTACGGATGCCAGCTCTATCTGAAGCGCGAAGACCTCAACCATACGGGTGCGCACAAGATCAACAACACCATCGGACAGATTCTGATGGCTAAGAAGATGGGCAAGACACGCATCATTGCCGAGACCGGAGCCGGACAGCATGGTGTGGCTACAGCTACAGTCTGCGCATTGATGGATATGGAGTGTGAGGTGTTTATGGGCAAGACCGATGTGGAGCGACAGCACACCAATGTGGAGCGTATGCGTATGCTGGGTGCCAAGGTGCATCCCGTCACCACCGGCAATATGACCCTCAGCGACGCATGTTCGGAGGCTATACGCGACTGGTGTTGTCATCCGCAGGACACATTCTACATTGTTGGTTCGACAATGGGCCCGCATCCCTATCCCGACATTGTGGCTCGCATGCAGAGTGTTATCTCCGAAGAACTGAAATGGCAGCTTCAGGAGAAGGTGGGTCGCGACTATCCCGACTGCCTTGTGGCTTGCATCGGCGGCGGAAGCAATGCTGCCGGAACGATATACCACTATGTTGACAATCCGAAGGTGAAGATGGTGCTGGCTGAAGCAGCCGGTCATGGCATCGACACCGACTACACCGCTGCCACAATACATTGCGGCAAGGAGGGCATCATTCACGGTGCGCGCACCATGGTGATGCAGACTGAGGACGGACAGATTAAGGAGGCGTTCACCATTTCTGCCGGTTTGGACTATCCGGGCATTGGTCCTATGCATGCCAATCTTGCACAGCAGGGACGCATCGACGTTCTGGCCATTAAGGACGATGAGGCTATCCGCGCCGGATACGAACTCACCCGCATGGAGGGCATCATCCCTGCCATTGAGTCGGCACACGCCATTGCTGCGTTGCAGCACCTCAAGTTCAAGAAGGACGATGTGGTGGTGCTCACCGTGAGCGGTCGTGGCGACAAGGATGTGGAGACTTATCTCAATAACAAGCAAATGGCTGGCGAATATGGAAACTTCTAAATTCAAATACAATACTGTGTCGTGCGACATGCTCGCCGACATGTACACACCCGTTTCGGTATATATGCGCATGCGCTATCGTGGCGTGCAGAGCGCGCTGATGGAGTGTAGCGACTATCACGACCGTTCGAGCAGCCGTTCGTTTGTAGCCACTCACCCGATAGGCAGCATAGCCATTGGTCATGGCGTAGCTACATTCTCGCTGCCCGGAGGTAGCGTATTGCGTCGCAACATCGACGATGACTATACCTGCGATGTTGCCATCAACGAGTTTATGCAGCACTTCGACATCAGCGGCGAACATTCGGATGTGTTCGGATTGTTCGGATATACCACGTTCAATGCGGTGCGCTACTTTGAGCACATCAATGTTAAGGACGAGACGCAGAAGGAGAACGATGCGCCCGACATATTATATATAATGTATAGGGACATTGTCGTTATCGACCATTTCAACAGTCGCATGACGCTCGTCACACTTGGTGGCGACGATGCTCTTGATGCTATGAAGCTGTCGCTCGATTCGGCTGTGGGTCAGGACTACGGATTTCGTGCTGTAGGCGAGTGTACTTCGCCGCTCACCGACGACGAGCATCGTGCCAACATACGATGCGGAATACAGCACTGTCTGCGTGGCGATGTGTTTCAAGTGGTCATTTCGCGCCGCTTCATACTGCATTTTGAGGGCGACGACTTCAAGCTCTACCGCACGTTGCGCAGCATCAACCCCAGTCCTTATCTGTTCTACTTCGACTTCGGAGGATTCCGCATATTCGGTTCTTCACCCGAAACTCACTGCCGTATAGAGAACCGTAAGGCTTACATCGACCCCATTGCGGGCACTACACGACGCACGGGTGATGCCGATGCAGACCGCCGTGCTGCCGAGTTCCTGCGCAATGACCCAAAGGAGAATGCCGAACATGTGATGCTGGTAGACCTTGCGCGCAACGATCTTTCGCGCAACTGCCACGACGTTAAGGTTGATTTCTACAAGGATTTGCAGTATTACTCGCACGTGGTACATCTCGTGAGCCGTGTCAGCGGACAGCTTGATGAGGGCGCGGATGCCGTTAAGGCATTCATCGATACGTTCCCTGCGGGCACGTTGTCGGGTGCGCCTAAGGTGCGTGCAATGCAGATTATTTCCGAACTTGAGCCTCACAACCGTGGCGCTTATGGCGGATGTGTAGGATTTATCGGACTGAACGGCAATCTGAACCAGGCCATTACTATACGTACGTTTGTAAGCCGTGGCGGCGAACTGTGGTTTCAGGCTGGCGGTGGCATAGTGGCTAAGAGCAACGTTGAGTATGAACTGCAGGAAGTGAACAACAAATTAGGAGCATTAAGAAAAGCAATAAAAGAAGCTGAGAAATGAAAATAGTGATTATAGACAACTACGACTCGTTCACATACAACCTCTCTCATCTGCTGAAAGAACTGGGAGCGGAGGTCGATGTGGTTCGTAATGACAAGTTCGAGTTGAAGGATTTGGAGCAGTACGACAAGATTGTGCTAAGTCCTGGACCCGGCATACCGTCAGAAGCGGGCTTGCTGCTCGACGTGATACGCACATACGCAGGACGCAAACCTATACTTGGCGTGTGTCTTGGACATCAGGCTATAGGCGAAGTGTTCGGTGCGAGTCTTGAAAATCTTAAAGAAGTGTATCACGGAGTGCAAACCGAGGGAACGCAGTTGGGCAACGACTACATCTTCGAAGGTCTGCCCGAACGTGTCATGATGGGACGTTATCACAGTTGGGTGGTAGCAAAAGATTCGGTGCCCGAATGCCTTGAGGTGACAGCCATGTCTGACGATGGCGAGATAATGGCTATGCGTCATCGTCAGTACGACATCCATGGCATACAGTTCCATCCCGAGAGCGTGCTCACACCAGAGGGAAAAACAATAGTTGGGAATTTCCTAAAACATTGATTTTAGGAAATCCCCAACTGTATATCGGATAATTCTGTCTTACATATTTATATTGACAACTGTAGTGTCATACCGTATGTCTTTGCCATGCGTCGCATGTTAAGTACAGCGTAGCGCATGCGTCCGAGAGCGGTGTTGATGCTACAGTTTGTCGTTTCGGCAATCTCCTTGAACGACAACTGCTGATAGAAGCGCATATATACTACTTCGCGCTGTATCATAGGAAGCATGTCGAGCAGTCGGCGCACATCCTTCAGCGTCTGACTATTGACGTATTGGTTCTCGATATTGCCTACAACAAGATTCGAATCGCTGACGTTTGAGAGGTCATTGTCTTTGTTGGCTTCGACAAAGTGGAATTGTGCCAGACTGCGATACCAGTCCATCACGGTGTTGTGCGCAATGCGCATGAGCCATCCGCCAAACTTGCCCGACGTGGTGTAGCGCCCGTCCTGCATGTATGCTATAGCCTTCACGAACGTGTCTTGAAACAGATCTTCGGCTGTTTCACGGTCGTGCACAATAAAAAGGATGTATGAGTATATGTTCGACTGATTGCGAAGCAACAGCAAATCAAAAGCGCGGTTGTTCCCATCGATGTATGATAATGCCAACTCTTCGTCGGTCATATCCTGTATTTTCTTCATTTTTCTCTGTTTTTTTATTGAGTAAATGTGTTCCGATAGGCAAATGTCTCGCTTTTTGATGGTTTGTTTTAAAATATCTTATCGTATGCAAAGATAAAAACTTTTGACGAAAATGCCAAAAGTTTTTATCTTTTAATGAATTTACTAAAATATTATTGTCTTGTGTCTTACTGCTGTGTTGCAGCTCTTCATGTACTATTTTACTACTATCTTCTTTCCTCGTACTATGTACAGTCCGGGTGCAACTGTCACGTGCTTGGCTGTGTTTGCTTCGGTAATCACGTCGCAAACCTTGCTGCCATCGATGTGGAATATCGACAGACGCTCTGCCTTTTCGGTAAGGATTGTTATCTCGCTCGTGCCACCAAGCACGTAGCTTGAAGCCGAATCCATAACTCCACTTATTGCGTTGGGCTTGCCTGCAATGTAGACGAGGGGATTTATAGCTTTTAGATTATAGTAACCGATTACTTCACCATTAACTAAGACATAGTATGGAACGTTTGGTAAATCTGTATGAACTTCTATTGGTTCTTTGTTTTCTGGATTTAACAGACGTAGCTCACCAATCATAGTATTACTGCCTACTTGCTCCGGAGTGAATGACCCCGATATTGTTGTAACGCTGCCATTTCCTGGAATCTTTATAGTCCTTTCAGTATATGGACCACTATTTGTTTCAGCGTTGAAAGCAATTACCCAACATTTTACGCTTGCTGTTCCTCCATTGTTCTTTATGTAGTACGTGAATTCAGCTTTATCATCGTCAACTCTGGGAGCCTTAACGATATTATTCTTATAACGTGCGTTCTCTAATTCGTATGCATTAGGGGTCGTGTTTGTTTCTACTTTTTCAAGAACAAACGACGGAGCAGTAGACTGTTCTGCATTAAACTTCTTAGCGTTCAGCAGCATTTCGCCACTTTCTCCGTCTTCAATCCACACGTACATATCGCCAGCGGTTGTTGGTGTGATACCGATTTCGCGTGTTACGGTAGAGTGGGCGGGTATGGTCATGTATGGTTGTGCGATTGCATCATCAGGGCATGTGGCTGTGCTTGATGTGTACGCGTTGATCAGTCCGATAAACTCATCGTCACCATTGTTGGTGATACTGAGTTCGAATGTGCCTTCCACTCCGCTGTATTGTGTCTCTTTTGTTGTTATGTTGGCTGTGAGTTGTGTCTTTACGAGCGACAGAGTGGTTGCTGTAGACTTCACAACGTATGGTTGCATATAATAGTAGGCACACTTTTTCCATGTCTTTCCGTTGTCAGTGCTGTATATAGCGTATATGGTGTATGTGCCATTGGGCGAGAAACGATTGTTTATTGTTAGTATTGTGCCAAATCGCGTTCCGTTCATTAGAATGTTCTCAGTTTCGGATATTAGTTTGTATCCGCCTTTGCCATCGCTTATACCATAACCACATAAACATTCTGTGTTTGTTGAATAGACATTATCCCAACAATCATTTATTGTAATTATAAAGTCTTCTGTGGTATTATTGCGTGTGGCTTTAGTCAGTTCAATACCTGACGTAAAATCATTGCTGTTATAGTATTCTATTATAAGTGAGGGTATCTCTGCCAAAGGTTCGTCCACTTTACCGTTGTCTGGCTGTATACCTATAATCATGTCACAGTAGCGGTTGTAGCCGTCAGTTACGTTTCCGGCACCTATTCCACCTTGACCGGGATTAAGAATAGTGATGTCGAAGTAGCCGTCTTGATAGCCGCCCCATCCCCAATTGATATGATAGAGTCCGTTGCCGTCGCTTCCGTCACATACAAACTGATGACCTCCATTCGTAGTTCTGCCGCTGTATAGAATCGGACGTTTTGCTTGAAGCTCCTTATCAATGATTGCTGTCCACTCCGCAAGAGTGAAGCATGTGCGCGAAAGGTCGAGCATCAGGTCAGAATCATAGCCGAAGTATTTGGCAAGACGGCCTGGTGTAACGTTGGCTCCCGATTCCTCACCATAGTCCATTTCTACAGCTTTACCACAATGCAACATCAGTTTGGCTACGGCATCGGCTTGAGTCTGGTTGTAGTTGACATTTGAATAAGACGGAAGCATATTGTCCCAATCGTATTTCTGACCCTTTAATTCGCCTGCAACCGTCAACTCGTGTGTTGAAGTCTCGTATCCCTCAATGTCGGCTTTCAGTTCATTGGGATATTTCCAGTACATCATTACCTGCGCCATAGCAGTAGCTACGCATCCCGTTGCCGACAGATTGGTGTCGTCGTATTTAGGACACATATTATTATAAGGTGTGCTTTGATTCCATTTTATATCGCCCAGCAACGGACTTACGGCTGTAGTTGCACGAGTGTTGTTGGCACGAAGAGCCTTGGCTTCAGCTATATTCTTTATAGCCGAGGCATTGCCTTGCTTCACAGCTTCAATCGTTGCACGATAATTGTTGAGGAATGCTGCCATCGAAGAAGGCATATTGTTGGCATCGTAGGTTCCGTGATCGGCATAACCAACAATCTCGGGCATGTCGTCATCGCCCGAAACGATAGCAAATCCTTTGTTTTCGCCAAATGGGAAAACGTAGTAGGGAGACACGGCAGTTGCTGTTCCGCCATTCATTGAGGGCGCTTTGGCAGCTGCCTTTTTGTCAATCTTGATGCCAAGCAATGCCGCTTTGCGTTCAGCTATGGCTTTTGCTTGGCTGAAAGTACGTGGAGAGGCTAACGCCGATGTGCTGACAAACAACATTATCAGCAACGATAATAGGTATAGTCTTTTCATATATTAATTGTTTTGGTTTTTCTTTCTCTTTATAGCTTTATATGTTTGTCTATATCGCTTTACATGTATGTATAACAAACCGGGGCATTGTGTTGGGCTTGTTTGGGGCTTGTTGCGTTATTAATGTAATGATGCAAATATAGTGCAAAAATAAAAAATACGCAAACATTTGAGTCTTTAATAACCGTTTTAAACTCAAATATTTGCGTATTTGTTGCTTTTATGTTTTAAAGTAGAGATTGTTCAGTTAGAAGATTCCCCACTTCTTCTTGCGCTTTGGAGCCTCGTGCGAATTGAGCGAAGGGTGTGCGTTGCGTATCACGTCATTCCATGTCATGTTGTTATGAACCATCTGGTAGATCATTCCCCAGTCAGGCAAACCTCCAAGATTGCGGTCGTCGATAAACAAATCAGCCTTCAGCTTGCGCGAGAAATGATTGTTGTTGGTCATTGTCTCTTCCGGATAGTCGCGGTTGACGGCATAAAACTCAATGCCACGTTCACGACACCAGTTGACAGCTTCGTCCAAAAGCTTGCCCTCGCGTACACTCCACAATATCACCTTGTGGCGTTCGGCAATGAGCATACGAATCGTTTCGGTAGCGAAAGGAATCTCCTCGCCAATCGCAGGATATTTATGTTCGACGATAGTTCCGTCGAAGTCTAATGCAATTACCATATATATATAATGTGTGTACTTATTATATAATGTGTATTTTTTGTTATGCTTTTATTGACTTATCGTTCTTGTTGCCATAGCCACTGTTGCTGTAGTTGCCATAACTTCCGTACGATCCAAAGCTACCATAACCAACATTGCCGCCACTATTGCCGTATTGTCCGTACTTGCCGTACTTGCCATAGCCGTAATAGTAGCCGTATTTCTTCTTCGACATGTCTATACCGTTGATAACGATAGACACCTTGGGCAGCTTATTGTCTGCACTCAAACCATTGATGAGGTTGAAACTTGACTTTGGAGTGTAGTCAGCACGACACATATATACTGTAAGGTCGGCAACACGGGCTATCTGCAATGTGTCAGTAACGAGACCTACTGGGGCTGTATCGATAATCACATAGTCGTATTTCTGCTTGAGTATGTCGAATATAGCGTCGAGCGACTTGCGTGTAACAAGCTCGGCTGGGTTTGGCGGGATTGGTCCTGCCATCAAGAGATCGAGGTTCTTGTTGACACCTGAAGGTATAATCTGGCTGTCAATGTCAGCTTCTGTAGGCTCAGACTTTACAAGCAGATTGGTAATGCCATGACGATAGTCGTTGATTTCGAACAGTTCGGCAAGTCGAGGCTTGCGTATGTCAAGACCAATAAGTATTACTTTCTTGTCAAGCAGAGCAAAGCTTACTGCCAGATTGGCTGCTGTGAACGTCTTGCCTTCGCCCGATGAGGTAGACGTGAACATCACAGTCTTCTTGCCTTCGGGCAACAGGAACTGGATATTACTACGCATTGAGCGGAATATTTCTTCCATAAGATTGTTCTCGTTCTCATGTATCACGATGTCGGCCTTGGTCTTTGCAGTGTCGCTTGCAATTGCAACGTCACCGATAATTGGCAGCGACGTGAGGCTTGCAACATCATCGTGGCCCTCAATCTTGTATCGGAAGAAGTTGATGATGAACAATATTCCGACAGGAATAGCAAGTCCCAGAACAAGCGCAATGAGAAGGATTATAGCGCCCTTAGGGCTTATCTTGCCATTGAATTGAGGTTCGTCAATCAGCTTACCCTTATCGGCTGTGGCAGCAAGTGAGATCGAGTTCTCCTCACGTTTTTGCAGCAACATAAGATACAGACCCGACTTTACCTCCTGCTGGCGACCTATCTGAGTAAGAATACGTTCCTGCTCAGGAGTAGAAGCAATCTGGCTTGCATAGGTGTTGAACTGCTGCTGAATGCTGTTTCGCTGAATTTCGTTGTTGCGTTGAGCCTGGCTCATAGCGCGACGAATGCTCGATGTCAGTTCGTCGAGTTGTGCTGTGAGTGGCAAAACGGCTGGAGATGTCTCGCTTGCACTACGCAACAGGCGGTTGCGCTGCATGACAATCTCATTGTATTTGTTGATGAGGTTGGCTGCAGTAGGGTCGGTCAAGCCTACATTAGAAGGCAGAGTCTGGTACTTGTTGGACGGTTCGTTCATGTACTCGGTGATGCTATACAGCAGTTCTATCTGTGTATTCATCTCTGCAAGTTTCTGATTGAATGCGTCGGTATTGGCTACTGCCGATGTAGAATTTATCTTCGGGTCGACAATACGATAATGGCGTTTGGTTGATTCGAGGTTGCCTTCAGTCTGTCCAAGCTCGCTGTTAATCTTCTCCAGACGAGTATTGATGAACTGTTCGGTACGCAGAGCTATCTCGTTCTTGTCCTCATTGGCCTGACGGTTGTAGCATTCAGCCAACTGCTTAAGATAGTCGGTGGCTCGTTTTGGCATTTCGTCGTTCAATACAAGCTGCGCAATAGTAGTAGTCTTTGACGTCTGGCTTACCGAAAGGCTCTTCGTATATTTCACGGCAGCCATAGTCGGCGACATGATGCAAATCTTCAGAACCTTGCCTTCGGGCAGAGCTTTGGCTTCGGTGCGCTTTAGCGAGATGATGCCGACACTTGTATTGATGCTGAAAGGCAGACGGCTGGCGGTACGGTCGATAGTATATTTCATCGGCTTGGCGCTTTCATCGTCGTCCGATATGTTCTTGTACTTGCCCGTAATGTGGTATTTGCCATCCTGATATGTGACTTCAAGGAATATTGGGAACTTGAGTTTCTCAAGATGTATAGGGTCAATATCGGCGCTTATCGGCTCATTACCGTATATAATATTATCCTTGATGTTTCCCTCTTTCTTATAAGTGACATAAAGTTTGAGGTCGCGGCAAGTCTGTTCGGCAAGTCTTGCCGACTTAAGTATCTCCATCTCGTTGTCAATACCAGTAGAGTTGGTCATGATGCCGAGTGTGCTTGATGTCATCAATGCGCTCTTGCCCGAGCGTGAAGTTTGAGAGTCGTCGTCCTTGATGAGCAACTTTGCGCTTGCCTGATATACTGGAGTGGCGTATCTCAGATAGCAAAACGCTACTCCAAGACATACGATTACTGACAATACAAACCACTGCCAGTTGAGCACCAGTGTCTTGTATACGAGTTGTAGATTGATTGACGATGACTCTTCTACGTTTTGTTGGGAATTGTTTTGTCCAATCTTGTTGTTCTCTTCCATTTCTTTGGGTATATTATAACTCTTTGAATTTTGTTTTGGCGGTGCTGCCGCATTATGTAATATAAAGTGTTGTTTATGCTACGGCTTAGCCCTCCTCGGCAAGTCGCAGCAAGTATTTGCCGTATTCGTTTTTGCTCATTGGCTCTGCCACTTCCTTGAGTCGCTGTGTGGTTATCCACCCTTTCTTGTATGCTATTTCTTCAAGACACGCCACCTTAAGGCCCTGACGCTTCTCAATGACCTCAATGAATGTGCTTGCTTCTGACAAACTGTCGTGTGTTCCGGTGTCAAGCCATGCAAAACCGCGTTGCAATGTCTTTACCTTCAGGTTGTCCTGCTTCAGATATTCTTGGTTTACTGTAGTGATTTCAAGCTCTCCTCGCTTGCTTGGCTTTATTGTCTTGGCGATGTTTACTACGCTGTTGGGGTAGAAATAGAGTCCAACCACAGCGTAGTTGCTCTTCGGATGTTCGGGTTTCTCCTCGATACTGAGGCAATTGCCGTTGCTGTCAAACTCGGCAACACCATAACGCTCAGGGTCGTTGACGTAATAACCGAACACAGTAGCGTTGCCTTCCTTCTCGGCATTGAGCACACTCTCATGCAGAAGTTGTGAGAATCCGGCACCATAGAATATATTGTCGCCCAATACAAGGCATACAGAATCATCGCCAACAAACTCCTCGCCAATGATAAAAGCCTGAGCCAGACCGCCAGGATAGGGCTGTTCGGCATACTCAAAGCGTACGCCAAAGTCGCTGCCATCGCCCAACAGGCGCTTGAACGACGGAAGATCGGCTGGAGTCGATATGATAAGAATGTCCTTAATATCTGCAAGCATGAGCACTGATATAGGATAATATATCATCGGCTTGTCGAATATTGGTATAAGCTGCTTGCTTATGCCCTTGGTGATAGGGTAGAGGCGCGTACCCGATCCACCTGCTAAAACGATTCCTTTCATGTATAGGTGGTTTGGTTGTATTACTATTTTTAATAACTAATGTGTTAAATGTGTACAAAGATACTACTTTTTGTTGGTTTACGATGTGTTTGGAGCTTTAAAAATATAATATGTTACTAAAAAGGACAAATATTGTAGCATAGGGGATGAAAAAGCTTGTCTGTTTGATATTTTTTTGTAATTTTGCAAGAAATAATCATCAAAATATAAAGATAATCAAACATTATAAAATCAATTATGGGACTTTTTTCAAAGATTTTCGGAAAGAAAAACGACGATAAAAACACTGGTGGAATGGAAGACTACATGAATCTTGTGCGTGTGTACTTCCAGGCTACGATAGCTTCTAATGTCGGTATCACCAACCTTGCGGCTCTGCCCGACCTCAGAGTGTTCAAAACCACGCTTCATGTTCCTACAGTTAACAACAAGCTTGGAGTAGGTGAGAAGACCGCTTGTCGCAAGATGATGAAGGAAATATACGGCACCGACGACAGCTTCTTTAAGGAAATAGACCAGAGTGTACGCAAGAACTGCCGCAAACTGCAGGATGTGCAGGCTTATCTCGTGCAGTTTCAGGGCTTCACACAGGACTTGATGATGCTTATGGGCAACCTTATGAAGTTCAAGCTTCGTCTGCCTTCAATATTCAAGAGTGCTCTGTACAAGATGACCGAGAAGACAGTTGACGGCATATTCAACAAGAACGACTATACTGATGCAGCCGTATTGAAGTCGGTTGTTGCCGTACGCCAATACAACCATCGTCTCGGCTTTACACAGAAGTGGACAACTGACTTTGTATATCAGGTGGTAATGCTTGCCAAGAAAGAACCCAAGGCGGCAGAAGACGAAACGACAAAAAAATAAAAAGGCAGAAGTATAGAAAACTGTCGATATTTTTGTGACATTCACAAAAATAAACTAATTTTGTAATCAAAACGTAGCAAAATGGAAGCTGACTCCAATTCTATCAACCTTTTCACTACACGTGTCAGGCAGATGATACTTCAGTATAATGAACTGAAGGAAAGGAATACTGCTTTGCAGGCCACAATTGACAGCCATGCTGCCAAAGTGGACGCGTTGGAGAAGCAGCTTGCACAACTGCGTGCAGACTACGATAGTCTTAAACTGGCACGTATGGTGACTATTACCGACGGTGATATGGAGACAGCGCAAAAGCGTATAGCACGCCTGATACGCCAAGTCGACAAGTGCATAACGCTGCTCGGCGAGAGCGACAAGTAGAAGTCGCACTGCCAACCGACGACAGCAATGCGTCAGCAGTAGCCCGTGTGCCAAATCATTCCAGAGCAATATGGCTGAGGACAAACAGGAGAAACTTAGGATAAGGCTGCATGTCTATGATACGGACATACCAGTCAACGTGCGTCCGGAGGACGAACCGTTGTATCGCGATGCCGCAACTCTTATCACAAGTACGATAAATACGTATGCAGCGAGATATAAAGGACCCGTAAACATGAAGGAGATTTTTTATATGGCGCTCGTTGACATAGCCCTGCGCTATGAGATGGAGTTGTCGCGCAACGATACCAAGCCTTATCGTGACGTAATCTCACAATTGACTTCGGAAATAGAGGATGCTCTGAAGGTGTAAGCCTGAAGGGTAGGAGTTTTGTGCTGTTAGACTTAATCGGTAGACTGAACATGCATAATCTGCACAACAAACCAGCAGAATCTGCACGACAAAAGAAATAACTGAAACATAATAAAGTAATAAGTAATAAGAAAATATGTTTGGTATATTAATCGCAGCCTTGGTGGCACTCGTCGTAGTGCTTGCCGCAGGCTATGCTGTTTTCCGCTATATAAAGGGAAAATATAATGAAATGATAGCAGCCGCCGCTAAGGAGGCTGAAGTTTTGAAAGAGAAAAAGCTTCTGGAGGTAAAGGAGAAGTTCCTCAACAAGAAGTCGGAACTTGAAAAGGAGGTGCAGCAGCGCAACCAGAAGATTCAGCAGAACGAGAACCGTCTGAAGCAGCGTGAGATTTCGCTCAATCAGCGACAGGAGGAACTTGGACGCCGTAAGCAGGAGGTTGAGCAGTGCCAGCAGCGCATTGACAACGAGAAGAAACTTCTGGCTATCAAGCAGGAGGAGCTTGACAAGATGCAGACCAAGGAACGCGAGAAGCTTGAAGAACTCTCTGGACTGAGCGCAGAGGAAGCTAAGAACCGCCTTGTAGAGAGCTTGAAGGATGAAGCCCGTACCGATGCCGCAAGCTACATCAACGAGATTATGGATGAGGCAAAGCTCAACGCCAATACACAGGCTAAGAAAATCGTCATCCAGACAATTCAGCGCGTGGCTACCGAGACCGCTATCGAGAATTCGGTAAGCGTATTCCATATCGACAACGACGAAGTTAAGGGTCGTATCATCGGTCGTGAGGGACGCAACATACGCGCTCTTGAGGCTGCCACCGGTGTGGAAATCGTAGTAGACGACACTCCAGAGGCTATCGTGATATCAGCCTTTGACCCCGTACGTCGTGAAGTTTGCCGCTTGGCTTTACATCAGCTTGTAGCCGACGGACGTATTCATCCTGCACGTATCGAGGAAGTTGTGGCTAAGGTAAAGAAGCAGCTTGACAACGAAATAATCGAAACCGGTAAGCGTACAGCCATCGACCTTGGCATACACGGACTGCATCCCGAACTCATACGTATTGTCGGCAAGATGAAGTATCGTTCGTCTTACGGTCAGAATCTTCTGCAGCACGCACGCGAAACAGCCAATCTCTGTGCTGTTATGGCTGCTGAGCTTGGTCTTAATCCCAAGAAGGCGAAGCGAGCAGGCTTGTTGCACGATATAGGTAAGGTGCCTGACGAGGAGAGCGAATTGCCGCACGCACTCTATGGAGCCAAGATTGCCGAGAAGTATAAGGAGAAACCGGACATCTGCAATGCCATTGGTGCTCACCACGATGAGATGGAAATGAACACATTGTTGGCTCCTATCGTTCAGGTGTGCGATGCTATCTCTGGTGCACGACCCGGTGCACGTCGTGAAATCGTAGAGGCTTATATCAAGCGCCTTAACGATCTCGAGGCAATAGCAATGTCTTATCCTGGCGTGACAAAGACATATGCCATACAGGCTGGCCGTGAGTTGCGCGTAATTGTAGGTGCCGACAAGATGGACGATAAGGAAACAGAGAAGTTGTCGGGCGAGATTGCCAACAAGATACAGACCGAAATGACTTATCCGGGTCAGGTAAAGATCACCGTAATACGCGAAACACGTTCGGTAGCTTACGCCAAGTAAATACAGAAAAACGAAGATATAGCGAAAGCCCCCAAGAAGTTTTATGCTTCTTGGGGGCTTTCGCTGTTTTGTATATATATGATGCTTGCTTGTGTAGATGTAATGCTTGGTTGTGTAGATGTAACGCTTGATTGCTTATATATATAATAATGTGTATTTAGGGCGTTTTCCTTTCGTTTTTCAGAAGGAGTCCTTTTGGGTTGTAAAAGGACTCCTTTTGGAATGCAAAACGAATCCTTTTGGAATGCAAAACGAATCCTTTTGGAATGCAAAAGGACCCCTTTTGGAATGTAAAAGGAGTCCTTCTGATAGTGTGGCAAATCTCGTTGTGAAATATATTGTGATATGACGCCTACTGCTATTCAATAAACGCTACTTGCTTACGATGTAGTTCATGACGTTGGCAGGTGGTCGTTTGGCGGCCAGTTCGCCCTTCATAAACTCCATGTATGGGGCTATGTGCTTGAAGAACTTGTGATAGCCGGCACACAGATAGTTGAGTCCCGGATTGCCGTAGCAGTCGTTTATGAATCGGTTTTTTGGACATTCGCCGTGGCATGCGAACAGAACGTCGCACTCCTTGCATTGCTGCGGAAGCATCTCTTTCTTCATACGGGCAAACTCGCGTTGCTTGGCTGAGTACATCATCTGCGTCACTGTGCTTTCGCGAAGGTTGCCGAGGCGATGCTCGGGATAGACGAAGTGGTCGCAAGAGTATACGTCACCGTTGTATTCCATTACTCCAGCGTGTCCGCATTCGGCTGCCATTGTACACAGTCCTGGGGCAACGCCAACCCAATTGGCAAGTGCACTGTCAAACAGCTGTATGAAATATTCGCCCACGTCGTGACGCACCCATTCGTCGAATATGGTGCAGAGGAACGTGCCCCATTGTTCGGCTGTAATGCTGAAGTCGGCCATTTGTCCTCCTTCGGTCATGCCCGGAGCGAGCTGTAGTCCGTCGGCACGGTCGTCGACTATGCGCTCTACGATAGGAGTGAACTGTATGAAGTGGCAGTTTATGTCCTTGAAGAAATGGTAGAACTCAAGCGGGTGCTCCACATTCAGATTGTTGACAACAGCCAGAGCATTCCATTCCACATTATATTTGTTGAGCATTCGTATGCCTCGCATCACCTGGTTCCATGTAGGTCTGCCCGTGGCTGTCTTGCGATAGGCGTCGTGAAACTCCTGCGGTCCGTCAATCGATACACCTACAAGGAAGTTGTTGTCATGTAAGAATTTGCACCATTCGTCGGTGAGCATAGTGGCATTGGTCTGTATGCAGTTGTCGATGCGTCGGCCTCCGGCATACTGTTGTTGCAGTCGCAGTGCCTTCTTGTAGAACGATATGGGACGCATCAGTGTCTCGCCACCGTGCCATGTGAACATCACTTCGGGCATGGTTTGTGCTTCGATATAGTCCTTTATGAACTTATCGAGCAGCTGGTCGCTCATTATATGCTTCTCGTTGTTGTCGTATAATTTGCTTTTTTCGAGGTAATAGCAGTACTTGCAACGTAGATTGCAAAGACTGCCCGCCGGTTTAGCCGTAAGATATACCGGGCGGGCAAACGGGTTTATAGTTGGCATTTCTTGATTTGGTTATTTAGTTATTTCTCCGCAGAGGTTGCGGTTCATGAGTGTCCTTATTACGTTGCTGTCGGTATAGTGGCCTTGCAGGAACATCAGTTTTGCCACAGCACTCTCTACTGTCGAGTCGTAACCGGTCACGATGCCTGCTTCCTTGAGCTGATAGCTTGCCTCGTAGCGTCCCATCTTGACGCTTCCTGAAACACATTGGCTTATGTTGACTACCGTCACGCCACGTCGTGTGGCTCCCTTAAGAAGCTGTTGCAGCCAAGGCTTCTGAGGTGCATTGCCGCTGCCGAAGCTGCGCAGTACGATGCCTCGCAGTTCGGGAGCTTCAAGTACGTGTCGCACGATGTTCTGCTGTATGCCTGGAAACAGCGAGAATACCACTACGTTGGGGTCCATGGCGAAGTGTGGTATCATCGGTTTGGTGAAGTCGCGTTTTAGGATGTAGTGCTTGTTGAAGCTGAACTCCACTCCGGCATCACAAAGATGGGGATAGTTGAATGAATTGAATGCGTCGAAGCCGTCGGCGTTCTGCTTTGTACATCTGTTGCCTCTAAGCAGTCGTCCGTTGAAGTAGATGCATACCTCTGGCACCATTGCATGTCCTTCTTCGTCTTTGATGCTTGCAAGTTCTATACTTGTGACGAGATTTTCCTTTCCGTCTGTGCGCAATTGTCCAATAGGCAATTGCGATCCGGTTAGGATTACGGGTTTGGTGAGGTTTTCGAGCATAAACGACAGGGCGCTTGCTGTGTATGCCATGGTGTCGGTGCCGTGCAATATGACGAATCCGTCATATTTGTTGTAGTTGTCGGCAATGATGCGTACGAGTTGTGCCCAGCGTCTCAGCGACATGTCCGACGAGTCGATAGGGGGTGTAAACTGGTATGTGTCGATGTCTGTCTGAAGGTAGGCAAACTCCGGAAGGTTTTCTATCAAATGCTCGAAGTTAAGCGGCTCGAGCGCTCCCGTCATGGGATTGCGTCCCATTCCAATCGTACCACCGGTATATATCAGCAGCACTTTGTTCTTTCGAGAGTAGGCTTTGTCGTGGTTCATTTTATAAAAGTAGTGTTTGTACACGCAAAATTACTATAAAAAAGTGACATTATGTCAACTCAACCAAAGTTTTTACGCTTAATCTAAGGTTTTATATTGTTAAAATGAAATTGTTTTAGGGGCGATAAAATTATTTGTAGAAAACTTTGTCAGTGTCGGAAATAAGTAGTATTTTTGCAGAAGCAAATTAAATGCGGTTGGCTATACATTATATAATATATATATGAAGAAGATTCTCTTTCCTATATTTTTGCTTATGGTAGTTTTGTTGCTGAACGGTTGTTCATCAGCAAAAAAAGTCGCTTATTTCCAGAATATTGATACGCTGAGTCTTGCCGCTTCGGCTGGGTTGTACGATGCCCACATTATGCCGAAGGATGAGCTTACGATAACCGTTGTCACATCAGACCCCGAAGCGAGCCGTCCGTTCAATCTTTCAGTACAGAATACACTTGGTAATGGTGGCAACTTGAGCAGCGGTTCGGGTGCATTGCTCACCTATCTTGTTGACAACAGTGGCAATATCGATTTTCCCGTTGTGGGCAAGTTGCACGTTGCAGGCATGACAAAGACCGAATGCGAGACGCTCATCGGCGAGAAGGTAGCGCCCTATCTCTCAAACGAGGAGCATCCCGTAGTGACTGTCAATATGTCGAGCTATCGCATTACCGTTGCCGGTGAGGTGACCAGTCCTAAGGTAGTGCCGGTGACAACACAGAAGATGAGCGTGCTTGAGGCTTTGGCGCAGGCAGGCGACCTTACCATTTATGGTCGTCGTGACAATGTGTTGCTTATTCGCGAGACTGCTACCGGTCAGAAGGAAGTACATCGTCTGAATCTTAATGATGCCAATATTATCAACTCACCGTACTATTATGTACAGCAGAACGACTATATATACGTAGAGCCCAATGGTGTGAAGTCAAAGAACTCAGCTATCGGCTCTTCAACGACTTTGTGGTTCTCATTCGTGAGCATCTTGACGTCGGTGGCTTCTTTGTTGGTTAATATTATACGAAACTAAATATATTGGTTGAGCGTTGGGCTGTTTGCTTGACGCTTAATTTTTATACATATGCAATCTGTGTGTACGCACAGACACCAAAAAGATAATCAAATCTTCGATAAATACACGCTTTTGCAACTTGTCACGTTACATAATGACGATACTGGCAATTGCTGCATATATTTAAGAAAAAGAGTTATATTAAGTAAAGTTAAGGAACCGTGGAACCACTAAAACATGAATGTGGCGTAGCAATGATAAGATTGCTCAAGCCACTTGAGTACTATCAACAGAAGTATGGTACTTGGATGTTCGGACTAAACAAGCTCTATCTGATGATGGAGAAGCAGCACAACCGTGGCCAGGAGGGAGCTGGCATGGCATGTGTGAAGCTTGACGGACAACCTGGAACGGAATATATGTTCCGTGAACGCGCTGAGGGCAAGGATGCCATAACCGAGATATTCGGACGTGTGCAGAAGGAATTCGCCCGATTGTCGCCTGAACTGCTTGCCGATGCCGACTTTGCCAAAGAGCATATGCCGTTTGCCGGTGAGCTGTATATGGGACATCTGCGCTATTCCACGACCGGAAAGAAGGGACTCTCATATGTCCATCCTTTCCTGCGCCGCAACAACTGGCAGGCAAAGAACCTGTGCATCTGCGGCAACTTCAATATGACTAATATCGACGAGATATTCCAGAAGATGCTGACGCGAGGCATGTTCCCGCGTATCTACAGCGACGGATATACGCTGCTCGAACTGATGGGTCATCGACTCGACCGCGAGGCTGAACGCAACTATGTTGATGCAAAGGCCAAAGGACTCGAGGGAATGGAGATAACACATTATATAGATGAGCATATGGATATGGCCAACGTGCTGCGCACGTCGATGCCCGACTTCGACGGCGGCTATGTAATGTGCGGACTGACGGGCTCTGGCGAGATGTTCTCAATGCGCGACCCTTGGGGTATTCGTCCTGCTTTCTACTATGCCAACGACGAATTCGTTGCAGTAGCGTCTGAGCGTCCCGTACTTCAGACGACGTTCGACTTGGAATGTGAAGACATTCAGGAACTCAACCCAGGTCAGGCTCTGCTTGTAAGCCGTCAGGGCGAGGTGCGTATGGAGCAGATACTGCAGCAACGAGGCGACTCTGCATGTTCGTTCGAGCGTATTTACTTCAGCCGCGGTTCTGACAGAGACATCTATCGTGAGCGCAAACGCCTTGGCGAACTGCTGCGCAAGCCGGTATTGGATGCAGTAGACGGCGACATAGACCATACTGTGTTCTCGTTCATTCCGAATACAGCTGAGGTGGCTTACTACGGACTGCTTTCCGGATTCAAGAAATATAGCAACGAGCTTAAGGTGAAGCGCATCCAACAGCTCGACCATAAACCCACCGACGAGGAACTGCACGCTATACTCGACACATACGTGCGTTCGGAGAAGGTGGCTATAAAGGACATCAAGCTGCGTACATTCATCACCGAGGGCAACTCGCGTAATGACCTTGCGTCGCATGTCTACGACATCACTTACGGCTGCATAGAGCCTTATGTCGACAACCTCGTCGTGATAGACGACTCTATAGTGCGCGGCACAACGCTCAAGGAGAGCATTCTGCGCATACTCGACCGCCTGCACCCGAAGAAGATTGTCATCGTGTCGTCGGCTCCGCAGATACGCTATCCCGACTATTACGGCATTGATATGCCGCGTTTGGAGGAGTTCTGCGTGTTCCGTGCAACGATGGAACTTATAAAGGAACGTGGCATGCAAGACCTGCTGAAGCGGGTGTACGAGTCGTGCAAACTCGAACTTCTCAAACCGAAGGAGATGATGCGCAACTGTGTGCGCGATGTATATAAGCCGTTCACTATCGACGAGATAAACACTAAGATAGTTGAGATGCTGCGTCCTGAGGGACTGGAGACACCGGTTGAGCTTGTATATCAGTCAATCGACGGACTGCATGAGGCTATCCCCGACCATAAGGGCGACTGGTATTTCACTGGTAAGTATCCTACACCAGGCGGTACAAAGCTCTGCAATCAGGCATTCGTCAACTATATGGAGAAGCTGATGTAATAGGAGATGTAGGCATACAGCCTCGTTTCCACAATGCGCCCTGAAAGGGCAAAAGTATAAAATCAACAACACTTTTGCGCTTTCAGGGCGTCTGTGCGCGATAAAGTGGGGGAGGGTGTCGGCCTCTGCTGCAACGATGAAATAGTGAAACTAAAAGAACAATAACGAGAAAATATAACTATGAGAAATGTAACTTTAGTATTGGAAGACGGAACCAAGTTCCATGGTAAGTCATTTGGTTATGAGGCACCTGTGGCTGGAGAGGTCGTTTTCAACACGGCGATGATGGGTTATCCCGAGTCGTTGACCGACCCTTCTTATGCAGGACAGCTCATGACTCTGACATATCCGCTTGTAGGTAACTATGGCGTGCCTCCTTTCTCAATCGAGGAGAACGGACTGCCCACGTTCATGGAGAGTGACAAAATCTACGCTTCGGCTATTATCGTGGCTGACTATAGTGAGGAGTACAGCCACTGGAATGCCGTTGAGAGCCTTGCTGAATGGCTTAAGCGCGAGCACGTGCCTGGTATAACCGGCATCGACACTCGTGAGCTGACCAAGGTGTTGCGCGAGCATGGTGTTATGATGGGCAAGATCATTTTCGACGACGAGCCCGAGAATGTCCCGACTGCCGAGTATGCTGGAGTTAACTTTGTCGACAAGGTGAGCTGCAAGGAGATTGTACGCTACAATGAGGGTGCCGGCAAGAAGGTTGTTCTCGTAGACTGTGGCGTTAAGGCCAACATCATACGTTGTCTTATCAACCGCGGTTGTGAGGTTATCCGTGTGCCTTGGAACTACGACTATACTGACATGGAGTTCGACGGACTCTTCCTTGCCAATGGTCCTGGCGACCCTGACATGTGCGAGGATGCCGTTAAGATTATCCAGAAGCAGATGAGCCGTTCTGATAAGCCTATCTGTGGTATCTGCATGGGCAACCAGTTGCTTGCTAAGGCTGCCGGCGCTCATATCTATAAGCTTAAGTACGGTCATCGTTCGCACAACCAGCCTGTACGCATGGTTGGTACTGAGAAGTGCTTCGTTACATCGCAGAACCACGGTTATGCTGTTGATGCAAAGACACTTGGTGCTGACTGGGAGGAATTGTTTGTAAATATGAACGACGGTTCTAACGAGGGTATCCGCCATAAGTCAAAGCCTTGGTTCTCAAGCCAGTTCCATCCGGAGGCATGCTCAGGTCCGGTAGACACCGAGTTCATGTTCGACAAGTTTGTGGAGGCTCTGAAGTAATAAGTGATATTGTTAAATGTTAAATTTTAATTGTTAAATTGGCATACGCCTTTGTGTTTCATGTTTGTTGCCAGTCCGGCAATTTAACATTTAACACTTAACACTTAACATTAAATTATTAGAAAGATGAAAGACGAAAATATAAAGAAAGTATTGTTGCTCGGTTCGGGTGCCTTGAAGATTGGCGAAGCGGGCGAGTTCGACTATTCTGGCTCTCAGGCTCTGAAGGCTCTGCGCGAGGAGGGTGTGAAGACTGTGCTCATCAACCCTAACATCGCTACTGTGCAGACATCAGAGGGTGTTGCCGACCAGATATATTTCCTTCCCGTTCAGCCTCACTTCGTTGAGGAGGTTATCAAGAAGGAGCGTCCCGACGGCATTCTGCTCTCGTTCGGTGGACAGACTGCACTCAACTGCGGTGTTGAACTCTATCGTCAGGGCATCCTCGAGAAGTATAACGTGAAGGTGCTTGGTACTCCGGTTCAGGCTATTATGGACACAGAGGACCGCGAGCTCTTCGTTCAGAAGCTCGACGAAATCAACGTTAAGACTATCAAGAGCGAGGCTTGCGAGACTATGGAGCAGACCCGTAAGGCTGCTGCTGAGCTTGGCTATCCGGTTATTATACGTGCCGCTTACGCTCTTGGTGGACTCGGTTCAGGTTTCGCAGATAACGAAGAAGAACTCGTTAAGCTTGCCGAGAAGGCTTTCTCTTTCTCTCCGCAGGTGTTGGTAGAGAAGAGTTTGAAGGGATGGAAGGAGATTGAGTATGAGGTAGTGCGCGACCGCTACGACAACTGTATCACCGTATGTAACATGGAGAACTTCGACCCACTGGGTATCCACACCGGCGAGTCGATCGTTATTGCTCCTTCACAGACTCTTACCAATTCAGAGTATCACAAGCTTCGTGCCCTTGCCATCAAGATTATCCGTCACATCGGTATCGTAGGTGAGTGTAACGTGCAGTATGCTTTTGACCCACAGTCGGAGGATTATCGTGTTATTGAGGTTAACGCTCGTCTGAGCCGTTCGTCAGCTCTTGCTTCTAAGGCTACCGGTTATCCTTTGGCTTTTGTTGCAGCCAAGCTTGGTATGGGCTACGGCTTGTTCGAGTTGAAGAACTCTGTAACAAAGACCACCAGCGCATTCTTTGAGCCTGCGCTCGACTATGTAGTCTGCAAGATTCCACGTTGGGACCTTTCTAAGTTCCGTGGTGTAGACAAGGAGTTGGGTTCTTCAATGAAGTCGGTTGGTGAGGTTATGGCTATCGGCCGCAATTTTGAGGAAGCTATCCAGAAGGGTCTGCGTATGATAGGCCAGGGCATGCACGGTTTCGTTGAGAACAAGGAACTTGAGATTGAAGATATTGACGCAGCTCTGCGCGAGCCTACCGACAAGCGTGTGTTTGTCATATCTAAGGCTATGCACAAGGGTTATACAGTCGACCAGATTCACGACCTTACCAAGATTGACAAGTGGTTCCTTGAGAAGCTCAAGCACATCATCGACATCGATGAGGCTATGAAGAAGTGCAACATCAACACACTCGATAAGGAGCTCCTCCGTACTGCAAAGGTTTATGGTTTCACCGACTTCCAGATAGCACGTGCCGTTGGCTTGGAGGACGAACTTAAGTCAATGCGTAAGGCTTCGCTTGTAGTTCGCTCACGTCGTAAGAACTATGGCATCCTGCCTGTTGTAAAGCAGATTGACACACTTGCTGCCGAGTATCCTGCACAGACCAACTATCTGTATGTGACATACGCTGGCGTGAAGAGCGACATCACATTCGAGAACGACAAGCGTTCTATCATCGTTCTCGGTTCGGGAGCTTACCGTATCGGTTCGTCTGTAGAGTTCGACTGGTGTGGCGTTCAGGCTCTTAACACAATCCGCAAGGAGGGCTATCGCTCGGTTATGATCAACTATAACCCAGAGACCGTGTCTACCGACTACGACATGTGCGACCGTCTCTACTTCGACGAACTTACATTCGAGCGTGTAATGGATATCATAGACCTGGAGACACCTTATGGCGTTATCGTTTCTACCGGTGGTCAGATTCCTAACAACCTTGCCATGCTCCTTGACGAGCAGCATGTGCCCATCCTCGGTACCAAGGCTCAGGATATTGACAACGCTGAGGACCGTGCAAAGTTCTCGCAGATGCTTACCAACAATGGTATCAACCAGCCAGAGTGGAGCGCACTTACAAGCATGGAGGACATCGATCGCTTCATTGAGCGTGTAGGCTTCCCAGTACTCGTACGTCCGTCGTATGTGCTTTCTGGTGCTGCCATGAACGTTTGCTCTAACGAGGACGAGCTTAAGCGATTCCTTCAGTTGGCTGCCAACGTTAGCGAGGACCATCCAGTTGTAGTTAGTAAGTTCATCGAGCATGCCAAGGAGATTGAGATGGATGCCGTTGCCAAGAATGGTGAGGTTATCGCTTACGCTATCTCTGAGCATATCGAGTTTGCAGGTGTACACTCTGGTGACGCTACAATCCAGTTCCCGCCGCAGAAGCTTTATGTTGAGACCGTACGCCGTTGTAAGCGTGTAGGTCGTCAGATTGCCAAGGAGCTTCACATCAATGGTCCGTTCAACATCCAGTTCATGGCTCGCGACAACGATATCCTCGTTATCGAGTGTAACCTCCGTGCATCACGTTCGTTCCCGTTCGTAAGCAAGGTTCTGAAGATAAACTTTATCGAGCTTGCAACTCGTGTAATGCTTGGTCTGCCGGTAGAGAAGCCGAGCAAGAACCTCTTCGACCTCGACTATGTAGGTATCAAGGCTTCGCAGTTCTCATTCAACCGTCTGCAGAAGGCCGACCCAGTACTCGGTGTAGACATGAGTTCAACTGGTGAGGTAGGTTGCTTGGGCGACGACACCAACACAGCATTGCTTAAGAGTATGCTCTCTGTAGGCCATCGCATCCCGAAGAAGAACATTCTTCTTTCTACAGGTAGTGCAAAGCAGAAGGTTGCTATGCTCGATGCTGCCAAGATGCTTATCGAGAATGGCTACAATTTGTATGCTACTGGCGGTACAAGCAAGTTCCTAAACGAGAATGGCATTAAGAACACACTCGTACTTTGGCCATCAGAGGAGGGTGATGAGCCTAAGGCTCTCGACCTGTTGCACGACCACACAATCGATATGGTAGTCAACATACCGAAGAACCTTACAAGCTCAGAGCTCAGCAACGGCTACAAGATTCGTCGTGCCGCTATCGACCTCAACGTGCCTCTTATCACCAATGCTCGTCTTGCAAGTGCGTTCATCTATGCATTCTGCACAACGAAGCTTGAGGATATCGACATCAAGGCTTGGGGCGAATACTAATATTCGGGTTGAGAATTAATAATTGAGAGTTGAGAGTTATGAAATCCCAACTCTCAATAACATAAAAACGACAATAGAGACAATTACAGACAACCGCTATATAGTTGTCCACATTGTCTCTATTGTCGTTTTTTTTTTATAGCTTAATACTACTTGTACATTTATATTGACTTTGACTGATTTTATGATGATGTAACCTACGCCCAATCGAAATTATCCTTTCCTGCACCAATCTCGAAGTGCAGTCTGGCTATGCCTATATCCATCTTGGTATATCCCACCATTGAGAAGCCTCGATTGGCAAGAACCTTTGGTCTGGCTTCTGTGCCTTGCCCGTTAGGCAACAGCGTAAAAGAAAACTTTTGTTGATTGATGGCAGTAGGTGCTAAGAGTGCAGCTTCCACACCATTGCGAAACCATTCTGGCGACTCGCTGCTGACGTTGCTCACCTGCTCTGCTGTCTTGCTCTTGCGCTTATGTCCCTGCGTAGCTCCATATCCCAAAGCTATCATACACGTCAGTTTTTCGTCATCACCAACACTGTAAGCCTCGTCCACTCTGCGATAGCTCAGTCCTGCCCAACAAGTATTTAGCCCGAGCGTTTGTGCCAGCAGTACAAGCTGTTCTCCGTAATAGCCCACACGCTCGTCAAGGTCGTCAGCCTTCTTGCCAACCATAACCAGATAATTCTCCACACCCGAGAACTTGCCATACGAGAAGATGCCCGTAAAAGCTTTTGTCTCATTAGTAACAAGCTGAATGTGCAGTCCGCCCTCAGCGTTACATTCATCAATCTTCTTCTGTAACGTCTCAATGATGTCTGCCGACAGCGGCTTATGAACGTACCTGCGCACACTATGTCGTTGCTTTATAGCTTCAAGTAATGTCATAATCATATATATATTAATGTTTATTTGTGCTCAAAGATACACATTTTTTTCTTTATGAAAGATATCAGAGGAATATTTGTATGAATCATTAAAATAAAGTATATTTCCTCTATAAAAGTACCCCCTCCAAGCAATATAACATACTATAGAAAGCCAATGTCTGCTTGGTAAAAAAAATAGGCACACGTTTTTTTCAGACAATACAAATACTGTCTGATGAAATTGTGTGCTTAATTTTAAATTTCCTCTTCGAGTTTCAAACTCAAACTGGCGTTCTAAGCCGTCTGAAGCGTCAGCCTGTTTGCAGACATGGTATTACCATACAAATATAATGACCTTGCAGCAGACGGTATATCATAAACGCCACATGTGGCGACAATGATCTAGTTGTCTTTTGTCTTGTCCTTTTCCAAGACATCGCTATACACGACACCTTTTTCCAATATATTCCAAATCACCACAAGAATCTTGCGTGCAATAGCCACCTGCACTTTCTGTCTGTTCTTTTTCCTCACCATAGTCTGGTGATATGAGAATTTGTTGAAGAAACACCCTTGTGTTCTACTTGCTCCCCATGCACATTCAATGAGTATCTTACGCAGGTACTTGTTTCCATGTGTCGTGCTCCTTGACTTGAACTTTCCGTTACTCTCGTCATTGCGTGGCTTTAGTCCCGCCCATCCTACAAGCATCGCAGCGGTCATAAAGGCTTTCATGTCAACACCCGTCTCTGCTATTATCTGCATGGCTCCTTGTTCGCCTATTCCAGGTATTGTCTGTATGTCAAGAATCTGTTCCTTGTAGTTTTCCATGCATATATCTCTCAACATGACAAGGCATTCCACCTTGTGCCTGCGCAACATGTCCAGCTCTTCCTTCAGTTGCTTGAGAATGCGGCAGTCGGTTTTGTTGACACTGGTTCCACGGCCGTCGTCCTTACGGTAAGCAGCATATCCCGACGACTCTGATCGGAGCCGCCGATATTATAGCAATCCTGTCTTTTTCCGCATGAAACAGATGGTAAACGAGGCCGCACACAATGGAATCACGCTGCTGCATGAAAATAAAAAAGTGTCGGAGACACTTTTTTATCTTATCCCAGTCCACCCAGAAACTCCCGGATCTGCTCCGGAGACAGGAGTGCGTAGATGCTTTTGTGAAACGTTGCCGCCACCTCCAGTTCGCCGTAGTAGCCGGTGCGGACATCGCAGTTTCCGTTGAAGGCTTTGTTCAGCGTTGCGTTCAGGGCGGCGCCTTCGGGGCTGTCCATGAAATCTTTTAAAAGGCGGCAGCAGGTGTGCGTGTTTTCGTAGTATCGGCGGTAGGCCGGGTGGAATTCGCGCATCCAGCCGCTGACGGAAACACAGAAAAGGGCCGTCGGATGGATGACGGGCTGGTAGAGAAGGCGCCATTTTTCCTGCTGTATCGGGTCGGAGGCGAAGGCGAGGAGGGAGGTTTTCAGTTCCTCCACAAACGCCGGGTAGTCCGCTTCGGTGAGTGCGATAATTTTCTGATTCCGCAGATACTGATTGATATTCGTCGCGTCGATCTGCTCCGGGGAAATGAACTGCAGATAGCGGGACATTGTTTTCAGGTCCGTGCCGGCATGCTCCATGGTATGCTGTGTGATTTTCTGCCACAGGAACTGCTGATATTCTGTGACCGGCGTGTCCAGATATTCCATCCAGAGATACTG
>OQVT01000111.1_pt1 | contig 33476 bp, 28 predicted proteins | sample 1691561 | NCBI WGS metagenome assembly OQVT01 (sample SAMN03418260, study PRJEB22391) | human gut metagenome | biome: human-gut; feature: organic feature; material: feces | host: Homo sapiens | place: Tanzania | collected 2013-01 | reverse complement strand
TTGTCTATAGGACCAAAGGTTATACCACAAACATATAATATATATTTTCAAAATCCAATAGACAACAATAAGAAAATTTATATGTTTAATAATATATTTTATTAATCCATAGCTTACATTTTGTTAAAAATACACTTTTTATATATAAAGGCAAAACTCCACTAATTAACATATGAAAAAGACAAAACATGCAATAATCCACTCATTTTGGCAACAAAATGTAAATACTACAAAATAGACCGACACATCTTTTTACCAGAAAAATAAATGCAGTTTTGCTAACCCTATATTTCAAAAAAGTAATAATAAGCTGTTTCAAAAACAAAATGGCCATCTTGTCTGTCTGCACGGAAATAATCATAACATCATGATGAAAAATCATAGTCACGCATAAAAATCTAAAGGTGCATCCATAAAAATAAAGAAAGGAATCTTACGAAAAACCAACACATATTTTTACAATAAGCCCAAAAAACAAAAAGGCTGTAAAAATCGCTTCATAACGCACTGTACACCCTTTAATACAACTTTTTCCGTTATCGATAACACACTCGCTACATTCACACAGAATAATGTATAATATACAATAAGTAATGTTACTGTATTCAAAACAATAAGAAAACATGTTGAATAACAGCTAATTAAAAACAAAGATTTAATTAGAATTTTGCTTGCATTTAATCTTAAAAACATATATTTGCAGCAATCTTAAAAACACAACCTTAAAGATGAACCATAAGCAAGACACCCCACTGGCCAATCACCACATCTCTGTAGACTGCGTGATAGTAGGCTTCGACGGCGAGCAATTGAAAGTACTGCTTCTGAAACGTACCTTTAAAGAAGGCGATACAGAAACGCAGGATATGAAGTTGCCGGGAGACCTTATATATCAAGACGAGAACTTGGATGATGCAGCTAACCGCGTGCTCACAGAGCAAGCCGGAATTAAACGCATGTCGACCGTGCAGTTTAAGGCATACGGTTCCAGAAACCGTACCGACAAAGAGCGTGACATAAAATGGTTGGAAAATACCGCTAATATGAGAGTAGAACGTATCGTTACCATTGCCTATATTGCGTTAGTTAAGATTCCAGCCAACGCATCATCGTTCAAAGTAGACGGCAACGAGTTGTGCTGGGAGCCGGTAGTCTCGCTTCCCGACCTAGCGTTCGACCATAATAGAATTGTAGGCGAAGCGCTGATTCACATCCGCCAGATGGTGACTAACGACCCTATATATATGTTCCATCTGCTGCCGCACAAATTTACGGCACTGCAGCTACGCACATTGTTCGAGCGTATATACGGAAAGACATTCGATGTGCGCAACTTCCAGAAGAAACTAAAGCAGATGAAATATGTAACTCCGCTAGAAGAATACGAAAAGAACGTGGCACACCGAGCCGCTCGCTTCTACCGCCTCGACAAAGTAGAGTACAACCGCTTGCGGAAATTAGGACTCGACTAAAGCACATCGATTCATCTTATAACCCATAAAAAGTCAAACAACAAAACATAAATCTACTATTATGTATCTATTAGGTTACGACATAGGCAGCTCTTCAGTAAAAGCCAGCCTTATTGACGCCGAAACAGGCAAATGCATAAGCACTACATTCTATCCTAAGACCGAAGCCCCTATCACTGCGGTAAAACCGGGATGGGCGGAACAGAATCCAAACAACTGGTGGGAGTATCTGAAACTCGCTACCGCCGACGTGCTGAATGCTTCGAAAGCTGATGCCGCCGACATCAAGGCGATAGGTATCTCATATCAGATGCACGGATTGGTGTGCGTAGATAAAAACCATGTACCCATACGCGACTCTATCATCTGGTGCGATTCTCGTGCTGTTCCTTACGGAGAAAAGGCTTTTCACGCTCTGGGCGAAGAACGCTGTTTGCAGCATCTGCTAAACTCGCCGGGCAACTTCACAGCCATGAAGTTAGCTTGGGTTAAAGATAATGAGCCTGAAACATATAGCCGCATTCATAAAATAATGCTTCCAGGTGATTATATCGCCATGCGTCTTAGCGGAGAAATATGCACTACGGCATCGGGTCTGTCGGAAGGCATAATGTGGGATTTCAAGGAAAACCGTCTCGCCAACTTCGTGCTCGATTATTATGGAATAGACTCATCGCTGATAGCCGACGTAAAACCAACTTTCTCCGAGCAAGGACGAGTATCGGCAAAGGCCGCTGCCGAACTTGGTCTGAAAGAAGGTACACCTATCACCTACCGTGCCGGAGACCAACCCAACAATGCCCTTTCGCTCAACGTGTTTAATCCGGGAGAAATAGCTTCTACCGCAGGAACATCGGGTGTGGTATATGGAGTAAACGGTACAGTAGATTACGACCCGTTATCGCGCGTAAATACATTTGCACACGTAAATCATAGTGCCGAACAGCCACGCACGGGAGTACTGCTCTGCATAAACGGTACAGGCATCCTCAACTCATGGATAAAACGAAACTTCATAGAAAGCGGAGTCTCGTATAGCCAAATGAACGACATGGCAGCTCAGTCGCCTATAGGTAGCAACGGCATAAGCATCCTCCCATTTGGCAACGGTGCCGAACGTGTACTCGAAAACAGAGAGATAGGGTGTTCTATCCACGGCATCAACTTTAATAATCACACCATCAATAACGTGATACGCGCCGCACAAGAAGGCATCGTGTTCTCATTTAAATACGGTATCGAAGTTATGGAGCAGATGGGTATGAACGTTAAGAAGATACATGCCGGAAACGCCAATATGTTCTTAAGCCCGATATTCCGTCAGACACTGGCTGGTGTTACCGGAGCTACCATCGAGCTGTTCGATACAGACGGTTCTGTAGGAGCGGCTAAGGGAGCAGGTATTGGTGCAGGCATCTATCGCGACCATAACGAGGCATTCGCCACACTTGAGAAATTGGCAGAGATACATCCCGACGAAGCTCAAGCCGAAACTTATGCCGAAGCTTACGCTCGCTGGAAAGAGCAACTAGAAAAACAAATGAAATAATACACTCCTTATATATAAGGAATAAAGGAATAAAGCAATAAACAACTAAAACATTAACCCTGCCGTGGTGTTCTACCTACAAAACGCCACGACTTATAAAATCAAATTTAACTATGGCAACAAAAGAGTATTTCCCAGAAATTGGAAAGATTAAATTCGAAGGTAAAGATTCAAAGAATCCATTGGCATTCCACTATTATGACGCTGAAAAAGTAATCATGGGCAAGCCTATGAAAGAATGGTTGCGCTTCGCCATGTGCTGGTGGCATACACTCTGTGCCGACGGTGCCGACCAGTTCGGTAGCGGTACTAAGACTTTCCCTTGGAGCGAAGGTGCCGACGCTCTTACCATCGCTAAGCAGAAAGCTGACGCTGGCTTCGAAATCATGACTAAGCTTGGCTTCCCTTACTTCTGCTTCCACGATGTAGACCTTATTTCTGAAGGCAGCTCTATAGAAGAATACGAAGCCAACCTGAAGGCTATCGTAGCATACCTGAAAGAGAAGATGCAGGAAACAGGCATCAAGTTGCTTTGGTCTACCGCCAACGTATTCGGCAACAAGCGTTATATGAACGGTGCTTCTACTAACCCCGACTTCGATGTTGTAGCTCGCGCTATCGTACAGATTAAGAATGCTATCGATGCTGGTATCGAACTTGGTGCAGAAAATTATGTATTCTGGGGTGGCCGCGAAGGTTATATGAGCTTGCTCAACACTGACCAGAAACGTGAAAAAGAACATATGGCTACTATGCTTCGTATGGCTCGCGACTACGCTCGCGCTAAAGGCTTCAAGGGTACATTCTTGATTGAACCGAAACCGATGGAACCAACAAAGCATCAGTACGATGTTGATACAGAAACTGTAGTAGGATTCCTTAAGACACACGGTCTTGACAAGGACTTCAAAGTTAATATCGAAGTAAACCACGCTACATTGGCTGGCCACACATTCGAACACGAATTGGCTGTAGCTGTAGATAACGGTATGCTTGGTTCTATCGACGCAAACCGTGGTGATATGCAGAACGGATGGGATACCGACCAATTCCCTATCGACCAATTCGAACTCGTTCAGGCTTGGATGCAGATTATCCGCAACGGTGGCTTAGGTACAGGCGGTACTAACTTCGACGCTAAGACTCGTCGTAACTCTACCGACTTGGAAGACATTATCATAGCTCACGTAAGCGGTATGGATGCTATGGCTCGCGCTCTTGAAAACGCTGCCAAGTTGCTCGAAGAATCTCCTTACAAGAAGATGCTTGCCGATCGTTACGCATCGTTCGACGAAGGTCTTGGCAAGAAGTTCGAAAACGGCGAAATGACCCTCGAAGAAGCATACGAATACGGTAAGAAAGTTGGCGAGCCGAAACTTACCAGCGGCAAGCAGGAACTTTACGAAGCTATCGTAGCAATGTATTGCTAATCCGGAGGATAACCTACAATTGCAATCGAAACTATAAAAAACACATGCAATTATGAATTATCCGGAAAAAGGAAGCAAGTTATATCTTTTCTCGATAGTGCTGGTGGCTGTAATTGGCGGTCTGCTGTTCGGTTATGACACAGCCGTCATCTCGGGTGCCGAAAGCGGGTTGCAGCAGTTCTTTCAGAACGCCGGCGACTTTGCTTATACCGACACGCTTCATGGCATCACATCATCGAGTGCCCTTATAGGATGTATCATAGGTAGCGCGCTGTCGGGTCTGTTTGCCAACAGACTCGGCCGCAAGCGGGCCTTGGCTGCTGCCGGAGTGATGTTTTTCCTCTCGGCACTGGGTTCTTACAATCCTGAGTTCTTGTTCTACCCGTACGGCGAACCTAGCATGCCGTTGCTGTGGGCGTTCAACTTCTACCGTGTGCTTGGCGGTGTGGGTGTGGGCTTAGCCTCTGCCATCTGTCCTATGTATATAGCCGAAGTTGCTCCCAGCAACATGCGCGGTAAGCTTGTTTCGTGGAATCAGTTCGCTATCATCTTCGGTCAGCTTGTAGTGTACTTCGTGAGCTACCTCATTGTGCAGTACGCCAAAGACCATAACCCCGACTTTGCGGCATGGACCATTACTACCGGTTGGCGTTTGATGTTCGTAAGCGAAGCTATTCCTGCAGGCTTGTTCACCGTTCTCATCTTGCTTGTGCCCGAGACTCCGCGTTATCTGGCATCTATCAACAAAGACGAAAAGGCTCTGCTAGTGCTGAGTAAAATCAACGGATACGATACTGCCCGCGAGATTCTGAACGACATAAAGAGCACCGTAGAAGTAAAGACCGAACGTCTCTTCACCTACGGATGGCTGGTGATATTCATCGGAATCATGCTATCTGTTTTCCAACAGATAGTGGGAATCAACGCTGTGTTGTATTATGCTCCGCGTATCTTCGCTTCGGTGGGTGCAGGCGACTCAATGCAGCAAACTGTGCTGATGGGTGTAATAAACATCACATTCACCCTCGTAGCTGTGTTTACTGTAGAAAAATTAGGCCGTAAGCCGTTGCTCATCACCGGCTCGCTCGGTATGGCGCTTGGAGCGTTGAGCTTTGCTATTTGCAATGCTTTCGGTTTGCCTCCTATGCTTCAGGTAGTGAGCATCATGATTTATTCGGCTTCGTTCATGTTCTCATGGGGTCCCATCTGCTGGGTGCTTATCGCTGAAATATTCCCTAATACCATCCGCGGGGCTGCTGTAGCTATCGCCGTGGCGTTTCAATGGATATTCAACTTTGTGGTAAGTTCTACGTTCGTACCCATGTACAATATGGAACTTACACCGGGCGACGGATTCGGACATACATTCGCCTATGCTCTTTACGGCACCATCTGCGTAATAGCAGCAGTGTTTGTATGGCGCATGGTACCCGAAACCAAGGGTAAGACGCTTGAAGATATGACCAAGCTCTGGAAAAATAAATAATTAACCTGAGTATTCAGGCCCGATGTCATTCTTTTTGTGTGACATACATACTACGACCGGCAATGCCAAAAGTGCGTTGCCGGTCGCTTTTTTTAAATAAAATGCCTTTCAGTGTTGTTTTATAATAATTTTATCTATTTTTGCCGAAAGAGGTAACATTTAGAAAACAAAATACAACATACATATAACAAATCCGTACATCGTCATCAACAATCAAAAGAACGGCGGTGTGCTACAATACTAAACTATTAATCAATTAAACACAAGTTATTATGGAAAAAGTAGCGAATTCAGCAATAGAGCTGATTGGAAAGACTCCATTGGTAGAACTACACAAACTAACCAAAGAAGCAGGTGCATTGGCACGAGTGATAGTTAAAGTAGAGGCTTTTAACCCCGCCGGAAGCGTAAAAGACCGCGTGGCACTGGCTATGGTAGAACAGGCAGAACGAGACGGCATCTTGAAGCCGGGAGCAACGATAGTAGAACCAACAAGCGGAAATACAGGCGTAGGATTAGCACTAGTAGCCGCCCTGAAAGGATATAAACTGATACTTACCATGCCCGAAACAATGAGCATAGAGCGCCGACGCTTGGTAGCGGCTTATGGAGCACGCGTGGAACTTACACCGGGTGCCGCAGGCATGAAAGGCGCTATAGCCAAGGCAGAAGAATTGCGTTCTGAGTTGCCTAATGCAGTTACATTGGGTCAGTTCGATAATCCTGCAAACCCCGAAAAACATTATCAGACTACAGGCGAAGAAATATGGGTAGATACCGACGGAAAGGTAGACGCTTTTGTAGCAGGAGTAGGTACTGGCGGCACCGTAAGCGGTACCGGACGCAAGCTGAAAGAGCATAACCTGGCAATAAAGGTAGTAGCCGTAGAACCTGCCGACTCACCTATGTTATCTGCCGGACATGCCGGACCGCATAAGATTCAAGGTATTGGAGCCGGTTTCGTGCCAAAGAATTACAACGCATCTGTAATAGACGAAGTAATAACCGTAAGCAATGACGAAGCCATAGGAACCGCACGTCTGCTGGCTACACAAGAAGGACTTCTGGTAGGTATCTCTTCCGGAGCGGCTACATTTGCGGCACTGCAACTCGCCAAACGCGAGGAGATGCGCGGAAAGACTATCGTGGTATTGCTGCCCGACACCGGTGAGCGTTACCTATCGACCGTGCTCTACGATTACGACGAATATAAAACTAACATCAATTTATGATTTTATCAATCCAAGACATCGCTTCACAACTTACCGTGCCCGACAGTCACATACCGACTGTGGGCACATCTAAAATAGACCCAAAAGAGCTGGAAGACATGGTACGTTTGTTCCGCTCTGTAGTGTTCAACGGATATTTCGATACTGAGCCTGTATGCGAGACTCTAGCGCAGCTCAATGTAGCGATAGCCATTCAGACGGCACGCATCTACAAGATGCTGCAATATAGCATCGAGGAGGCAGATGCTCTGGGCACACAGGTTGCACAGAAGATACTGACTCGCCTACCCGAGCTACGCCGCCGACTGGGAACTGACGTTCAGGCAATGTTCGACAGCGACCCTGCCGCCAAGAGCCGCGAAGAGGTTATACTCTGTTACCCGTCGCTGGTGGCAATGATTCACTATCGGTTGGCGCACGAGTTGTTGCTGCTGGAGGTACCTATCCTACCTCGCCTCATCATGGAGGCAGCGCATTCCACCACTGGTATCGACATTCATCCGGGAGCACAAATCGGAGATTATTTCAGCATCGACCATGGCACTGGAGTGGTGATTGGAGAGACTTGTATCATAGGAAATCACGTCCGTATTTATCAGGGCGTAACGTTAGGAGCCAAAAGCATCAAGTTCGATGCCAATGGAAATGTAATTAATGAGCCTCGCCACCCTATTCTTGAGGATGGCGTGGTTGTATATTCCAACTCGTCTATCTTAGGACGCGTCCGCATCGGTCACGACAGTATTATAGGTGGCAACATCTGGCAGACTACCGATGTTCCGCCAAAATCGCGCGTACTGCAAAGCAGAGCTACTGTAGAGAAGGAGTAAGTTATTCGTTTACAACAAAACAACAAGTCACGGTTATCATAGACATTAGTTTATTGATAGCCGTGACTTATTTTTCATTATTATGCTCCATCCAAATCTCTTCGGCAAGATATTTATCACTTCGGCAATGAAGGTCGGCAACACCATCTTCAAGAAGAGGCAGAAGAGGCGAGTTATAGAATATATCCATCGCTTCTTCAAGGCTCACAGAATACATATTGCTTATTTCATTAATGATGCGAGCATATCTTGCTTCCAATATGGCATGGAAAGCTTCATCGTGATTGGTATTCATAAGCGTTGAGAACTTTTATAGGTTAAACATTCATCAAGCACCCTTTGTGTACGAATGCAAATCTGATTATTGGGTTCCTCAAAAATTAAGCGACGAAGGCACTCCTCCTTGTTTATCTCTCCAGCATAATATAGGTCTACTGTACGGAAAACCTTGTCGTTAGCAATACCACCTATTACAACATCAGTATGATCTACTTTCATTATGTCAACACTCCTTTCTCCCTCATATAATCTATGAGGTCTTCCATCAGATACTCTTTTCCAAAAGTATGAAGCACATCATAGCTTGGCACTATGTATTCGGTCAGGATTCCAGATTTCTTGAGTCTGCGATACACCTCTCCTGCCGATAAACCAAGGCGACGCGAGAGATTACCGATGCAGTATGTTACAAAATCTACGTTGTTGAAGTTCATATCCGGTTGCTTTATTTGCAAATTTACTAAATTCAACTGATATCAAGACAAGGCAACCACAATAATATCTTATTCTATTACGCTAATGAGCCGAACTTTTTACTCCACCCCTCTACGTACATCTTTCGGTGTTATGCCATACATTTTACGGAAGGCGTGGTAGAAGCTAGAGGTATGCTCAAAGCCGCAGAGAAGTGATATTTCGTCTATGCTTAGCTTGGGGGCTGTCTCTAGCAAATTACGCGCACGCTTCATCTTTATTTTCAGCATGAACGAGGCCGGCGAACAACCGGTAAGGGCTACTATCTTGCGGTGGAACTGACGAGAGCTCATGCATAAACGCTCGGACAGAGTGTTTACATTGAGTTCTTGCTTTTCCAGCAATACGTAGATATTGTCTACGGTCTTGGCAAGGAAACGACGCTCGGCATCGGTGAGCTGTACTTCCTCATCGTCTTTATTATCGGCATCGGCACTGATGCCTTCTTTACCGAACTTATCGCGAAGCGCACGCTGACGGTCGAGAAGACGCTCTACACGTGTGCGAAGCTCGTCTACATTAAATGGCTTAGACAGATAAGCATCGGCTCCAGCCTCAATACCTTCTACACGTTCTTGCTCGGAAACTTTTGCCGTTACAACGATGATGGGGATATGATTTACTACCTCGTCGGCTCTAACACGGCGACATAATTCCAAGCCGTCCATGCCAGGCATCATAAGGTCGGTGATAATCAGGTCGGGCACAAGGTCGATGGCTCTTTGCAGTCCTTCCTCGCCATTGGCAGCGTATGCCACAGAATAGCGGTCGGACAGCAGGCTACCTATATACGAAGCAATGTCACGATTATCTTCTATTACTAACACCATGCATTGGTTTACCGATCCGTCGCTATCTACAGGTGCCTTGACTTCTTCGGGCAGAATAGGCGCATTGTCTACAACAGTCTCGCCCAACTTGTTCTGGCACTCGTTTTTCATAGGTATTTCTATGTAGAAAGTAGTTCCTTTACCTACCTGACTTCCTACGCTTATCTTACCTTCTACCAAGTCTATTATCTGCTTAACCAATGCCAGACCTACGCCAGTACCTATGCCTTTAGATTCTGTTTCGCCTTGGAAGAACGGCTTGAACACATTGGCTGCAGTCTCCTCGTCCATACCCTCGCCTGTATCGCTTACCTCTACATGCAGGATATTATTGGCATGCCACATCGTTACGTTTATCTTGCCATAGTCGGGCGTAAACTTCAGGGCGTTAGATATCAGGTTATTGAACACCTTGCTTACATAATCGGGCACAAAGTCCATCGTTATGGGTTCTTTTATATACAACTGCAGGTCGATATTCTTTTTACGGGCATATTCGCGATATGTATCTACCAGCATAGACACGTAAGTAGTGATGCTGCCGTTTCGCCAATCCAAGTTGCCCACCTGCGATTTTATCTTCGAGATATCGAGCAACTGATTGATAAGCGTAAGCAGTCCCCTGCCCTGTCGTTCTATGGTCTTGGCACGTTCCTTCACCTCGTCACTGCTATCCTTCTGCATATCATGACTCAATCCTAGAATTACGGTGAGAGGGGTTCTGAACTCGTGAGTGATATTGGTAAAAAACGCCTCGCGCATCTTAGCTATACGCTTAAGGTTCTGATGACTGCGTCTCTGTATGCGCTGTATATAGAAGAAGGTAATAAGTGCACCTATAAGTATAACCACCACGACGCTGAATACTATACTGCTGAAGAAACGAGCCGAGCGTTCGCTTTCAAGCACAAGATGCGCCTCGTTCATTAATCTGGCCTGATTAGTACGTTCTATGGTGAGTCCGGCATTCTGAATGCGGTTCATCTTCTCTATATCTATCACGCTGTCTCGCATAGCGGTAGCCTTTTCGTGCTGCGCCAATGCCATTTTACAATCGCCCTTGCGCTTATAGTAGTTATAATATAAGGTGTAGATTTCTTCAAGATGCTCGTTCGATTTTATTTCATCCGCCATCTGTTTAGCTTTATCCAGATACTGCAGTGCCTTGTTGTCTTGGTTTATCGCCAGATTAACTCCCGCCAAGGCGATAAGCATGTTAAGCGCATGCCACTCGTCGTCCGAAGCCTCCATAAGTTTATAGGCAGCCTCGTATTCTTCCATAGCCTTATCGTAGCGGTGTTCTTGCTCGTACATCGACCCGAAATAGGTATGGCAAAGCGAAATTCCGAGCGTGTTTTTGGCGCGTTGATTAAACTCCATCGACTTACGGAAGTACACCCATGCCGAGTCCGACAAGCCGCGAGAACGATATATAGAACCTAAATTAGCGTAGTTAATAGCCTGCCCTACATCGCTTTTCAGTTGTTGTTCGCCAGCCAACGCCATTCTAAAGGCACTATCGGCACGTACATAATTACGTAAAGTAAGATAGATATTTCCCAGTCCGTTTAGCGATACTACTTTGTTTTTTCTAGCCGTAAACGATGTATCAGTGCTTTCCATACATATGGCGTAGGCGCGGTAGTGATAATCTTGCGCCACATCCAGCACTCCCATGCGCCGGTAGTCGGTACCTATATTGTTCAGTGCCTGCACCGTCTCCAACGTGTCGCCTATGGCTTCGGCTTGCTTCAGTCCCTCGCTATGCCAACGCAGCGCATCGTCAAACTGGCTATCGTTACGCATCAGCTTACCCATCTCTTTATAAGCTATGACGCTGCCCAGTATATTCCCTTCTTTCTCCATGCGCTTTTGCAGCACTATGAGGGTATCAATATTACGTTTTGATGATATGGAAGATTCTAATGTCTTGCGCTCGGCTTGCGATAGCTTTATCGGTTTTCGTCCGCACGAAGCTATCAGTAGGCATATAATGAAATACCAAAGAATGGTAACGTTGTTGTATCGTAGATTGCCCATTGTATTTATATAACTTAATGTTTCCAATATCAGATATTAGGTTTCATTTGTAAAGATAAGGAATTCATTTGAAAACCAAACGTTTTTTCTGATTTTTCAATAACGTTTTTTATTGTGGCTGCAGCATATTCTGAGAGGGGTAAAAACCATCGCGATGGTTGATTTGAAACATTGCGATGGTTAAACTAAAACATTGCGATATGCAACTTTAACCATCGCATTGTTTTTCCGTGGGTTGGGCAAAAGTTTTTTTGTATGCTAATTTCACTTATAGAATATCTCTATTCTACTCTCGTCAAACTATCTGTCGGCTGCACTGTCAGGCTATCTTTTCTGATAATCAAATCGTATGCGGGACCGGTGATTTCCACGTTCGGAACAAAAGATTCAGCTTGTTCTTCTGTCATCATGCCTTTTGCTGCCAACCGACGGGCAAGGATACGGAAGTAGCCTTCTTGATTGTCGCGCAGGGTGCCGTCAGAGTTAAACGACCAATAGAAATGTTTGGGCCTTGGTATTACCGATGCCATGAATATGGCTTCTTGTGCAGTTAGCTCTGATGGTTCTTTCTTGAAGTAGAAGTGCGATGCTTCGGCTGCACCATATACCATCGGTCCCCATTCGGCTATGTTGAGGTATACCTCGTACATTCGCTCTTTCGATGTGAGGTGCTGATTTTCTATCAGCCACACTATCAGTGCTTCTTCAAGCTTTCGGGCTATGTTTTTATGCTTGTTGAGGAACACGTTCTTTACCAACTGCATGGTGATGCTGCTTCCTCCACGTGCAAAACGTCCCACCTGAAGGTCGTATGCCAAGGCTTCTTGTATGGCTCCGGGATAGAAGCCTTGATGATAGAAGAAACTGCCGTCTTCCGACTGCATTACCGCCATCTGAAGCAATGGCGAGATACGGTCGAGCGGACGGAATGACGGGTTTGACGGACCTATCATAAAGGTACGCACGGGGCGGTCGCCATCATAGGCGGTGTATTCAAACTCATCGTTCATGCGGGTAAGGTCGCTACTGCCTAAACTGCTCAAACGGAAGTGGTGTCCGCGTAAATCGGACGAGAACTTAAGGCTGTCCAACTGATTGAAATCAGCATCGAGAAGGAAGTCGTAGCTCAACTCGCCATCGGCTTCTATGCCCTGCAGATGACGGAACAAGCCCGACGGCAATGAGGCGAACAATCGTTGTGCCGGGAATGGCGGGCAGTGTACGGAGGCGATGAAACGCCATTTACCCGAATTCTGTGCCGACAGGTACGGATGAAGTTTAAGCTGGTTAAAGGTGAGGCATGACAAGCTATCAAGCTCTATGCCATCTTTACGCACATGCAGAGTATAATCCAACTCGCCCTGATTAAGGTCGATGGTATCGGGCGACAATGCCGTATGGAATACCTTCACGCCTTTCGCCATAGCATCGCCGGTCAATGTCTGCACACCATCGGGTTCAGGCTTCTGATTAAGACTGAAACATATGGTATCGAATCCTACAAACGCGTTGTAATGAGGACGGATGTACGGAATTACTATGCGTCGTCCATCGTGAGCTGATGCCATGCGTACATCCAGCTGTTTCTCGCCACAATCTATCTTTCCGCTTACCGACCAGTCGTTGCTTAAATCGCCCTCGGATACATGGATAACGGCATCGAAACTATTGTCGCTTATAACCATATCTGGCAAGAAGAAGCGTGTTTGCAAGGTATCACGCTGACCTATCACGGTGAGGTTTTGCAAATGAGCATCTTCCGGCAACAAACGGAACAGCAACGCCAGCGACTTCTTTACGCGTGCTGCATAGTCGAGGCTTTGCTCCTGCTCAGGTTGCGACATCCGCGGCTTAGCCTCATCGGTATCGGCTGTCTTACGAAACAGGAAGTCGTAATTAGAGCGTCCGTCTTGCTTTATGAAGGTAAGGCGCATTCCGTCTACATCTACATTGCCTACAGATACGTTTCCGCCCAGCAACGGAAGCAGGTCGAGACTTACTTCCAGTCGATTAAGTGTAAGCAGCGTATCTTTGTGGTGAGGCACTACGGTCAGTCCGTCAAGGCGGATATTGCCTATAGACGGCATCGACAGGTTAGAATAAGCGATGTGCATATTATACTGACCAGAAAGAGACGCTATCTTATCGGCAGCTACAGAGCGTAGCAGAACATTACGAAAAAGGAAAAGCCCCGCTCCTACTATGATGAGAAACGAGACCAATCCGTATATAATCCGTCTAATGTATCTTAGGTTCATATATTTAGCAGATTGATATCTGCTGCAAAGATAATGCAAATAGGCTTAAGCATTATTGAATGTTTTGTTAAGAATTACAATGCACGCTGAAAACTTTGGTTGCCGCCATTGCGCTGACCGTCAGGATTTCCACGTCGTACAGACGATCTGCCTCTCTGTTCACCACCCGAAGAACGGCTATTGCCTCTGTCCGGACGAATGCTGCTGCCCGGACGTTCGTTACGCTTATTGTCGGGGCGACTAAAGTTTGGTCGGTCATTACGGCTATTTCCAGGGCGACTCATTTCAGGTCTATCATTGCGATTGTTACCGGGGCGCATGCTACTGCCCGGACGGTCGTTGCGCTTATTGTCATGGCGACCGAAATTCGGTCTGTCATTGCGGTTATTTCCCGGACGACTCATCTCTGGACGAGAGTTTTCTTTATTAGGACGGCCCCAATTAGGACGGTCGTTTCTGCTATTTCCGGGGCGGCCCATTTCAGGACGCATGCTGCTACCCGGACGATCATATTTAGGACGGTCATGACGATTATTACCTGGGCGGCCCATTTCGGGACGAGAATTAACTACCGGAGTAAAGTGATAACCCGGACCAATTGCCGGACGATGCTGACCACCAGGACGCGGACCGAAATCATGTTTTCTGTACTCGTGACGGCATTGGTAATCGCCTCTATATACCGGGTGATGATAACGCTTATGGAAGTGACGCTTATAGTAACTAGCACCATGCCAGTGACCTCTGCCATGACCGCCACAATAGGTTAGATAATGCACTGGGCGATGGTAGTAGAAATAACTTCTATCCGGGTAACGCTGGTAAATGCGCAGATAGCACAAGTTATCTAAAGCGTAAAACGGACGGAAGAAATAATCGAGTGCCATAAAACGAGTGTATTCGGCATTCGACAGAATCCATCTTAAGTCATCATTACGTTCGTCAAGGTAACGGTAGTAGCGGTCGAGCGCATAAGCCTCTTCGCGTGCCACTGCTGCCAGATAAGGATCTACACTGTTGAAGAAATCGTAGTTAACCTCATACAAATCATTATATTGATTAGTATTCAAGTTCAGTTCGAACGCCATACGGTCGGTAAGGAAACGGGCATTGATGCGTATATCCTCTAACCCGATAGCCGAAGCCGGCATAGCCATGCTTATAAGAGCTATCACCATCAGTAAAAGTTGCTTTCTTGCCTTCATAATCGTATTGTTTTTAGTTTCTTGTATCGTTTTAATTTCTTTGATACAAAAATAGGAGGATAAAAATCCTCCTACAACAGAATGTTCCCAATAGTAAATAGGGAAAAGCCTATTTATGATAGGGAAAAGCATCAAGCCAACCGTATCTTACCTTCTTCAAGCACTACAAGGCGTTTCTTATAGAGGTCGCCCACCGCCTTCTTGAAGGTTTTCTTACTTACACCAAACGTGTCGTATATCAAATCGGCTTCCGATTTATCGTTGATAGTTGTAACTCCGCCATTGTCTTTAATGAACTGCAGTAGTCGCTCAGAAAAATCGTCTACCTTCTTTGCACCTTCCTTCTGAAGCTCAAGGTCTATTTTACCATCTTCGCGCACCAACTTTACGTATGCCTGCAGATGATCGCCCGGAGCTATCTGGCGGAACACCTCGTTGCGATACAGCATACCGCTGAATGCGTTCTCTACTATAACCTTATATCCCAAATCAGTCTTCTGCCATACCATCACATCTACTTCATCGCCCTTCTGATACTGAGGCATCTCTTTAGACAGATAGTGTTCTACCTTGGCCGAAGCCACGATGCGGTAGCTTTCTTCGTCAAGATGAGCGTGCACCACGTAGCGTCCGCCTTTCTGCATCTTAGCCTTTTGCTCGCGGAACGGCACAAAGAGGTCTTTCATCAATCCCCAGTTAAGAAACGCTCCGAACTGGTTTACCCATGCCACTTCAAGGCAAGCGAACTCATCAACCTGCACATAAGGCTGAAGTGTGGTAGCCACGAGTCGTTCATCCATATCCAGATAGATAAAGACATTCAGCATATCACCCGGAGTTGTACCTTCGGGAACATATCTCTGCGGAAGCAAGATTTCGCCATCTTCATCTCCATCAAGATATACTCCGAAATCGACTTCCTTCACTACTTCTAACTGGTTATATTTTCCTAATTTAATATGACTCATAATACAAATTGTTTATATGGGCAAAGGTAGAAAAAAATTGTGTTATAACAATTTCTCGGAATAGTATAAAACATAGACAATAGCGTTGCCTTATCTTTGCAGCACAAAAACATAGAAAAACAGAAAGTTTAAGATAATGAAACATACTACGAAAAAGAATTTCCCCGTACTGGAAATGGGATGCACGGCGTGCGCTGCCAGAGTTGCCAAAATATTAAGCGGACTGCAGGGGGTAACGGAAGCCAACGTGAACTTCGCTTCGGGCATGGCTATGGTAGAATATGACGCTAAGGCTATATCGCCTCAACAGATGAAAGAGGCTGTGCAACAAGGCGGGTACGACCTGGTGATAGTAGACAATGAAGAAAAGAAAGCCGAAGAAGCCGAAGTGGCTCAAGCCGACCATTACAAGGCGTTGAAGAAGCAGACCGCCGGAGCTATCTGTCTTACTCTGCCGCTCATAGTATTAGGCATGTGCTTTATGGAACACACGACTGTAAAGTATCTGATGTGGATTCTGTCTACCCCGGTAGTGTTCTGGTTTGGACGCGATTTTCATATTCACTCATGGAAACAGCTGAAGCATCGTTCGGCAAATATGGATACATTGGTATCTAACAGTACGCTTATAGCCTACGTATTCAGTCTGTTCAATTTATTCTTCCCACAGTTCTGGATAGAAAGAGACATAGAGCCGCATGTCTACTTTGAAGCCTCGGCAGGAGTGATAGCCTTTGTATTGGTGGGTAGACTGCTTGAAGAGCGTGCCAAAGGAAACACATCGTCTGCCATTAAAAAGCTAATGGGGTTACAGCCTAAAACGGTAACTCTACAGACTGCCGACGGAAGAACGGAGCAAGTAGAGATAAGCCAAATAAAGATAGGCGACACGCTGATTATAAAACCGGGCGAGAAGGTGGCAGTAGACGGACGCGTGATAGACGGGGCATCGTACGTAGACGAAAGTATGCTGAGCGGAGAACCGCTACCTATATATAAGGAGGCGAAGGCTGAAGTATTTGCCGGAACGGTAAACCAGAAGGGAAGTTTCCGCTACAATGCCGAGAAGGTGGGCACAGACACTATGCTGGCTCAAATAATACGCTTGGTGCAAGAGGCACAGGGCAGCAAGGCTCCGGTACAGAAGTTGGCAGACCGCATAGCATCGGTTTTCGTTCCTACCATATTATGTATCTCGCTGATAACATTCGCATTATGGTGTATATTCGATACATCGAACGGTTTTACTCACGGCATAATGGCTGCTACTACAGTGCTGGTGATAGCTTGCCCGTGCGCTTTAGGACTTGCCACTCCTACTGCCATAATGGTGGGTATAAGTAAAGGTGCCGAAAACGGAATATTGATAAAAGATGCCGAAAGCCTGGAAACAGCACGACGCATAGATGCCGTGGTTCTCGATAAGACAGGAACTATTACAGAAGGTAAGCCGGTAGTAACAGATATAGCATGGAACGGTGATAGCGCATCTAAGCAAGACATTTTATTCAGCATAGAGAAACGCTCCGAGCATCCGTTGGCAGAGAGCATAGCACAGCGTATAAACGGAAAAGACATTATAATAGAGAACTTTGAGAGTCTAACCGGAATGGGAGTTGCAGCTAAACACGAAGGAGTAACTTACTACGTGGGCAACCTCCGCCTGATGACTGAACAAGGGGTATCTGTCTCTGACTATCTGCATAAAACAGCCGACCGACTGAACACTGAGGCAAAGACAGTAATATGGTTTGCCGACGAAAAAGAAGCACTGGCGGTTATAGGAGTAACCGACCCGATTAAACCTACCTCGGCAGAAGCGATAAAGAAACTTCAGGCTGAAGGCATAGAAGTATATATGCTTACGGGCGACAATGCCCAGACGGCATCGGCTATAGCTAAGACTATAGGCATAAATAAATATCAGGCTGAAGTGCTTCCGGCACAGAAAGCCGATTTTATAAAGCGTCTGCAGACCGAAGGTAAAACTGTAGCTATGATAGGCGACGGAATAAACGACAGCGCAGCACTGGCACAGTCGGACTTGAGTATAGCTATGGGTAAAGGAAGCGATATAGCCATGAACGTGGCCAAGATGACAATCATATCGTCCGACTTACGAAAGACGGCGGATGCCATTCAGCTGTCTAAAGCTACGGTGCTAACCATAAAGCAGAATCTTTTCTGGGCATTTATATATAATGTGATAAGCATACCCGTAGCCGCAGGAGTACTGTACCCCGTATGCGGATTGCTGCTAAACCCAATGATAGCGGGCGCAGCTATGGCTACCAGCAGCATAAGCGTAGTGCTTAACAGTTTACGACTTAAAAGGAAAAGGGTTTAAAAATAAACCCTTTATCATACAATGGGCTCTGACTCCGGAAGGATGATGCGCCCATCTTTTATATGTATGGTGCGGTCGGTCTGTGCCGCCAATCCCTCATCGTGGGTAACTATCACAAAGGTCTGTCCCAGGCGGTCGCGCAAGTCGAAGAACAGTTTATGCAGTTCCTCTTTATTCTTTGTATCAAGGCTACCCGAAGGTTCATCCGCCAATACCACCGACGGATGATTGATAAGCGCACGAGCCACCGCCACACGCTGCTTCTCTCCTCCCGACAACTCAGAAGGTTTATGCTTGGCTCTCTCTGCCAATCCCAAGAAATCGAGCATCTCCATAGCGTCTTTCTGCGCTACCGTAGCCGATTTGCCTCCTATCAGTGCCGGAATCATGACATTCTCCATGGCAGTAAACTCTGGCAACAGCTGATGAAACTGGAACACGAAGCCTATCTCCTTGTTGCGGAATGCCGCTATCTGATTACTCTTCAGCTTATTTACCTCAGTACCGTTCAGCACTATACGTCCTGCATCGGGCTTATCGAGCGTACCCATTATTTGCAGCAAAGTAGTCTTTCCGGCTCCGCTGGGTCCTACTATGCTCACCACTTCTGCCTTACCTATACTCAAATCGATGCCCTTTAACACTTGCAGCGCACCGAAGCTTTTAGTTATTCCCTCTAGTTTTATCATAAACCGACACTCTTAAGAGTTCTTCTTAAACCATTTATAAATCCAATTTCCAGCCTTATCGTAATACTGTGATTCTGCCCATCCTCTGGGGTCTGCAAACGAAAGATTCTCGTTGGGGTCGTCTTTCTGTCCCGGATATATCAGCATAACGCTGTTGTTATTGAAGTACTTGGATATCTGCATAGGCAGTTTCTCGAACGAGGAGTCGTAAGAGATAGAGCCTCTGCGCGAACTTACTATTACAAACAGATGGTCGTAGTTTACTTGTCCGGTAAGCAATAGCAGGTCGTCCCAGTCTTCTAACTCAGAATATGCGGTACGGGTATCTTTAAACCGCTTTTCTATAAAGCCGCGTATATATCCCAATGTCTGCGGATGGGCGTAGAAATGAACCCTGCAACCCAACTGACCGCCCAGTCTACATAGGTGGGTAATCCATTTGGTAAAGCCGTGTTCGAACTCCGACTTAGGCGGTACAGCTACAATAATGCGTCGAAGCACATTTACCGGCATAACAAAGCGAGCCACCATTACCTCAAGGTGGGTAGTCTTAAGCAAGTTCTCCGTAAGGCTACCAAAGAACGAATCTACAATATTGGTTTTATAATGCAGACCGATAACGATACTTGTAGCCTCGTACTCCTTGGCGGTATGCAATATTCCGGTAGTAATGTTCAGGTCGAAACGAGTTACTGTTTGCAGCATCACGTTAGTAGAAGCCGCTATCTGCGCCGCACGCTCCAAGTTGCGCTTGCTACTCATCTCCTGCTTTACGGAATCGTTATTATCATTGATAACACTCAGAGCTATCAGGTTATCGGGCTTCTTCTCATCGCGTACCATCAGCGACAGGTCCATAAGTCCTTCTAAAGTATGCGGATTGGCAAGCGATATCAGAATTCTTTCTTTCTCTTGTCCCTTCTCATCGCTTACTGCAGCATCGTCCATAGCCATTCGCTTGGCTGCATGTTCGGTAATGAACGAGCTGACTACACAAGTCACCAAGATAAGCAATATAGTACCGTTAAGTACATCGTCATTAAGCAGGCGGCTTCCGTCGGGTAATATAATGTTGTATCCCACCAACACCGCAGCCAGTGTAGCCGCTGCCTGGGCACTACTCAAACCGAACATCATCATACGCTCTATGCCTCGCATTCTATAGATTTTCTGAGTCATCCAAGAGGCAATCCATTTGCCTCCCAAGGCGACTACTATCATAACTGATGCTACTTTAAGAGAATCTATATGACCAAACAACACGTTCAGGTCGATAAGCATACCCACTCCTATCAGGAAGTAAGGGATGAACAATGCGTTTCCTACAAACTCCAGATGGCTCATCAACGGCGATACGTGAGGGATGAGGCGGTTTAACACCAATCCCGCCAAGAACGCTCCAAGTATGCCTTCCATTCCAACGAACTCCATCAATCCGGCTCCCAAGAACACCATAGCCATCACGAAGATGTACTGAACCACGTTGTCGTTATATCTACGGAAAAACCAGCGACCTATGCGGGGGAATGTAATCATGATGAATCCACCAATCAGTATTACCTTCAATGCCAGCCACACCCAGAACATCTCCGAGTATTCGCCTTTATACATACCGCCCACCACTGCAAGTACAAGCAGAGTAATGGTATCTGTAACCGCAGTACCACCCACAGCAATATTTACCGAACGCTGACGGTTAATGCCGTACCGGATAACGATGGGATAAGCTATAAGCGTGTGCGATGCGTACATACTGGCCAACAACACAGAAGCGGTTATGGTATAACCAAGCAGACTCACGTTAGTCCATATACCTATGGCAAGCGGAATGACGAAAGCCAGCAAGCCAAGCACCGTAGCCTTTACGCGGATGCTCTTGAAGTCTTCCATGTTCATTTCCAGACCCGCCAAGAACATGATGTAATATAAGCCTACTTTACCAAAGAGTTCAAAGCTACTATCGCGTGCCAAAATATTGAAACCATGCTCACCGATTACGATACCAGCCAAAATCATACCGATGATGTGCGGTATGCGCAGACGCTCTAAAACAATAGGAGCGAATAAGATAATGACTAGCACTAAAAAGAATATCCATGTAGGATCTGTAATAGGGAAATGAATATTTAGGTCAAAAAGATTGAATATTTCTTTCATAAACGTGTATCATTGTTTCAAATTAAAGACAAAAATATAAAAATTCTTCGTGTTTTCGGCTTTATACCATCAAAATGTTTTATTTTTGCAGCCAATAACTTATCAATCGGAAACACATGGTTCATCATTCGCTACATTTTGTACGCAAACATAAAGATTGAACGATAAAACGTGATAAGAAGAATGTAATTACTTAACAGCTTAACAGAAAATTTAGAAAAATGAAAGTAGCTATTGTTGGTGCAAGCGGAGCCGTAGGACAGGAGTTCTTACGCGTACTCGATGAGAGAAACTTCCCCATCGATGAATTGTTATTGTTTGGTTCTTCACGCAGTGCAGGACGAAAATACACTTTCCGCGGTAAAGAAATTGAAGTGAAATTACTGCAGCACAATGATGACTTCAAAGGTGTTGACATTGCATTTACTTCAGCAGGAGCTGGAACATCGAAAGAATTTGCAGAAACTATTACTAAATATGGTGCCGTAATGATTGACAACTCAAGCGCATTCCGTATGGATACTGATGTGCCTTTGGTTGTACCAGAAGTAAACCCGGAAGATGCGTTGACCCGTCCGCGCGGTATCATTGCCAACCCTAACTGTACTACTATCCAGATGGTGGTGGCACTTAAGGCTATAGAGAACCTTACTCACATTAAGCGTGTACACGTGTCTACTTATCAGGCTGCCAGCGGAGCTGGTGCTGCAGCTATGGACGAGCTGTACGAACAGTACCGCCAGGTATTGGCAGGCGAGCCTGTAACTGTAGAGAAGTTCGCTTATCAGTTGGCGTTCAACTTGATTCCGCAGATTGACGTATTTACCGACAATGGTTATACCAAGGAAGAGATGAAGATGTTTAACGAGACCCGTAAAATTATGCACTCTGACATAAAGGTCAGTGCAACTTGCGTACGTGTTCCGGCTCTTCGTTCTCACTCTGAAAGCATCTGGATTGAAACAGAACGTCCGGTTTCTATCGAAGAGGCTCGTAAAGCTTTCGCTGAAGGCGATGGTTTGGTACTGATGGATAACCCTGCAGAAAAGGAATATCCTATGCCGTTGTTTCTGGCAGGAAAAGACCCTGTATACGTAGGTCGTATCCGTAAGGACTTGGCCGACGAGAACGGATTGACATTCTGGATTGTAGGCGACCAAATCAAGAAGGGTGCCGCTCTTAACGCAGTACAGATAGCCGAATATCTTATCAAAGTAAAGAACGTAGGTTAATCACTACGATATAAAAACAGAAACGTCCCGGTTTTCTCTCTTAAGATTGAAAGCCGGGACGTTGTTTTTTGTCCTTACGCTATGTATCAGCGTTGGTATTATTTATGTGTATGCACTATTTCTGTAGGAGCCATTTCGGCGTTACGCTTTTCGGTCTGCTTAACCACGTTGCGTGCCAACTCAAGGAATGCCTGTCCCACCATCGTGTTATCGTCGAGGGCTGCCGGAGTTCCGTTATCACCGTTCTCGCAGATGCTCTGCACGATAGGAATTTGTCCCAACAACGGTACATTCAGTTCTTCAGCCAAACGCTTAGTGCCTTCTTTACCAAACAAGTAGTAATGGTTGTTGGGCAATTCTGCCGGAGTGAACCATGCCATGTTTTCTACCAAACCTAAGATAGGCACATTAACTTTATCGTTCATATACATATTGATACCCTTGCGTGCATCTGCCAAAGCCACTTCTTGCGGAGTACTTACTATCACGGCACCGGTAATGGCCAGTGTTTGAAGCAAGGTAAGGTGAATATCGCTTGTGCCCGGAGGTGTATCGAGGATAAAGTAATCCATCTCGCCCCACTTGGCATCTCCTACCAACTGTTTCAGCGCATTGCTTGCCATACCGCCACGCCACAGAGTAGCCTGGTCGGGGTCAACAAAGAAACCTATAGACAACAGTTCGATGCCGTACTTCTCTATAGGAACAATCAAGTCGCGTCCGTCAACGGTTTCGGCATACGGACGTGCGTCTTCTACCTGAAACATCTTAGGTACCGACGGACCGAAGATATCGGCGTCGAGCAATCCTACCTTATAGCCGAGCTTAGACAAAGCTACAGCCAGATTAGCCGCTACGGTAGACTTACCAACTCCACCCTTTCCAGAAGAAACAGCTATTACATTCTTAACCTGCGGAAGCATCTTTCCCGGTTCAGGACGAGCCGCCTGACGGCTCTCTGTAGTGATGGTAACCTCTACTTCTTTTGATACGTAAGTATGAATAGCGGTTTCGGCTGCCTTAACCACCGATTTCATGAATGGGTCTGTAGGCTTCTCGAAAGTAAGAGAAAAGCTGACTTTCATACCGTCGATACGGAGGTTGTCGGCCACCATCTCGGCTTCTACTATATTTTTCCCGTTGCCAGGATAACGCACTGTAGCCAGAGCGTCGAGTATTAACTTAGGATATAATGTCATTGTTATGGTTGTTTATTGAGTATTGTCATTATTTGCTTGTCTGCAATCCGCTGTTTACTGCGGTTGTAGCTGCGATAGCCGTCGAGTTCAATCTCTACATCGGGTTCTTTCAGCTCGCCTTCTTGCGGCAAACGGAATTTTATGTACTTGATGTTGAGTCCACGGTCAAGCCATTGCTGCTCGTAGTAGGTACGAATGCTTAATATGTCATCGTCCATGCCAGAGTGATACAAATCATCGGTAATGAACTCTACCGGCAACTGGTTGGCCTCTATCATATATTTGGTGTAGGTAAACATGAAGTTACTGTCTGTCTTAAGATGTACCAAGCCGTCGGGTTTCAAGAACTTACGGTAGCGTTCCATGAAATAGGTAGATGTAAGACGCTTGGTAGCCTTTTTCATCTGCGGATCGGAGAAAGTAAGCCATATCTCGCTAACCTCGCCAGGAGCGAAAAAGCGTTCTATAATCTCTATGTTAGTACGCAGAAAAGCGGCATTTTGCAGTCCTTCGTTCAGAGCCTCTGTAGCTCCTGTCCACATACGCGCTCCTTTTATATCCACACCGATGAAGTTCTTGTCGGCATATCTACGGGCAAGTCCTGTAGTGTACTCGCCTCTTCCGCATCCCAACTCTAACACTATCGGGTTGTCGTTATGAAAGAAGTCGGCATTCCATCTGCCTTTCATCTCGAACGGAACATTATCTACCACCGAATAAGGGTATTCAAACACATGCGGATATTCCGCCATATCTGCAAACTTAGCTAATTTACCTTTTCCCATTGTATGTATTATATATTTCGCAAAGATACAGCTTTTCTTAAACCACACAAAAAAAGCATGAATCCGCTTATTATGCAAATTCATGCTTTTCTTTATTTTATAGTTCAAAAAACCGGTTAATATTCACCGATATCACGAAGAGCTTTCATCAAATCTTCATAGAAAGCGGCACGTGCTGTATTCCAATAAGGAGTAATCCACAAGAATGCAATACCGAAAGTGATAAGGCCCAACAAGAACCAGCCGATAAAGCTAAGGTCGAGTAAGAACAAGCGCATCTTGTTTCCGCTCATCAAGCGCATACTTTCTTCTATGGCAGCATTAAATTTGAGTTCAGGATGGTCTTTCAGTAAATAAGGTGTCAACGCATACGAATATCCCTTGATGATTCCAGGGACAATAAGCAGCAACATCCACAAGAACTGATATACAGACGATAAAAGCATAGTACCAAGGATACGACCGTAGTCCTTGAATCCTTCGCCCATCGTATCGAGCTTTACATCACTGCCACGCACTACGTTCAACAGCATGACAGTAAAGCCATACGCTAACGGTAAAGAGACCAGCAATGTTGCTATCCAACTAACAAACGGTATGAAACTTAACACACCTGAAATCACACCGTACACCAAGGTGGCCACTACAGCCATACCCCATTTGCCACTCAAAACACCCCATGCCTGAGCGCGTAATTCTGAACTCGTTTTCATAATGCTATATTTTTTTATTAATAACAGACAGTAATTAGTCTACCATCATCACCCATCCGTATGGATCGGGCTCATCGCCGTACTGAATGGCGCGCAGCTTAGTGTAAAGCTTTTCGCACCACGGTCCGGGCTTACCGTCTTTAGAGATGACATACGACTTGTTGTTTTCCAAATCGTCAATGCGCTCTATCGGACTGATAACGGCAGCAGTACCACATGCTCCGGCTTCTTCGAATGTCTCCAATTCTTCTTCGGGAATAGGACGACGCTCTACTTTCATACCCATATCTTCTGCCAACTGCATCAAGCTGCGGTTAGTGATAGACGGAAGGATAGAAGTAGATTTAGGAGTGATGTATGTATTATTTTTGATACCGAAGAAGTTGGCGGCACCGCACTCGTCGATATACTTCTTTTCTTTAGCGTCAAGGTAGAACTCGCTGGCATATCCTGCATCGTGAGCCATCTTGTTGGCACGGAGGCTGGCTGCATAGTTACCGCCCACCTTATAACGACCTGTACCAAGCGGAGCTGCACGGTCGAACTCGCGGATGATGACATACGGATTGGTAGCGAAACCACCTTTAAAGTACGGACCTACCGGAGTTACGAATACTACGAACAAATATTCATCAGTAGGATGTACGCCTACCTGCGCACCTATACCAATAAGCAACGGACGGATATACAGCGAAGCGCCACTCTCGTAAGGCGGAATAAAACGCTCGTTGGCCTTTACAACTTTACGAACGGCTTCACAGAACTTTTCTGTAGGTAACTCTGGCATCAAGATGCCATCGCATGTGCTCTGCAAACGTTCCGCGTTAGCTTCAGGACGAAACACACGGATTTTTCCGTCTTTTCCACGATATGCCTTCAATCCCTCGAAAGCCTCCTGACCATAGTGCAGACAAGTGGCAGCCATGTGGATATTCAAAGTTTCTTCCGAACATAATTCCAATTCTCCCCATTTGCCGTCGCGATAATAGCAACGTACGTTGTAGTCTGTCTTTATGTATCCGAAAGACAGATTCGACCAATCAATTTCTTTCATCTTTATATGATTTAGTTATTTTTCTGTTATTATTTTCAGCAAATTTAAGCTTTCCATTTACATATTCCAACTTAATCGCCTATTTTTTTACATTCTCGTCATCGCCTAGCATCTTTTTGATTTCCTCATCGGCTTTATATAATTTATCACGACAGAACTTGATGAGCTTTTGAGCTTCTTTTAGTTGGTTGCCCAGTTCATCAATGTCCAGTTCGCCACTCTCTATCTGCGATACGATGGTTTCTAAGCGTTTCATTGCTTCAGAATAGGTTTCTTTCTTTGTTGCCATAAACACCTTATTTATATATAACTGGTTATTATAATACTTTACTTTTAAATTCTCCCTTTGCTACACGTGTGGTCAGTACGTCGCCTGAGTGCAGTACAGATGCATCGGTTACCGCCTTACCGTCTTTCAGTGTCAAACTGTAGCCTCGCTTTAAGAGTAGTTCGGGCGATGCCGCCTCTACCTGACTCTGAGCCAACTGCAGTCTGTGGCGCTCACGTTGCAAGCGGGCCTCTATCGCCGTAGCAAGTCGCTGTTCCAACCGTAAGCGGTACTCTTCGCGCAGAAATCGAGTCTGCCATGCCGTATTCATCCTTACAGCCATGCGCTCCTGCCTGAACCGTTCATGTTGAAGCCTCATCTGTACTCTGGAAGGGATACGTGCTACCCATTGCTCCAGTCGCTCTTTGCTATGCGCTATCCTCTCCGGGATAGTTTGATGAAAATAACTGATGTATCGCTCTAAGTCGGATGCCGCTTCACGCATACGATTTATCAGGAACTCGGCTGCTGCCGTAGGAGTCTTTACTCTGGTGTGCGATACCATATCTATCACCGTATCGTCGCGCTCGTGACCTATACCGGTGATGATTGGAAGCGGGAACTGCGCACAGTTGGCAGCCAAGTCGTATGTATCAAATCCCGATAAGTCGGACGTTGCTCCTCCACCACGGATAATAACCACCACATCCCATCTGTCTACCTCCTTATATATAGCATTCAGCGCAGCTATCACCGAAGCCTCTACCTTATCGCCTTGCATCACGGCCGCGAATAGATGCGGATAGAACACTAATCCATCAGCATTATTAAGCAGTTGATTGCAGAAATCGCCATACCCGGCGGCAGTAGCCGACGATATTACCGCCACACGCTGCGGAAGCAATGGCATCTCAAGCTCTTTATTCAGCGTAAGCACACCTTCTTCTTCCAGACGACGGATTATTTCCTTACGCCGGCGAGCCATATCGCCTAACGTATAAGCAGGGTCTATATCGACTACAGTCAATGAATATCCGTACAACTCATGAAAATCTACCGTAACCTTTACCAGCACCTTTATGCCCGATGTAAAAGCCTGTCCGGTTTCCCTCTCGAAATAAGGTTTAAGCATACTGTATATATTGCTCCATATCATGCCACGCGCCTTTGCTACCAAGGCATTGCCGCGCGGGTCTTTCTGAACGAACTCCAGATAGCAGTGACCTGAATAATTGGTACGCACGTCGCTCAGCTCGGCTTGTACCCAATATTCATCGGGCAGGCAAAGCTTCACGCTTTTACGCACCAAGGCGTTCAGTTCGAACAACGAAAGAGGTTGATTCTCCATAATCTTTTTCTTTTTTTGAATTTTGCAAATATAATGGAAATATCAGTACCTTTGCACACGTACAACTAATCGTAAAAAGAGTTTTATGACACAAAAAGGAACTGCCGCCGAACTTGGCACTCAGCCCATCGGCAAATTACTTATGCAATATGCTATTCCGGCCATCATAGCTATGACCGCTTCATCGCTCTACAATATGGTAGACAGTATCTTTATAGGTCATGGAGTTGGAGCCATGGCTATTTCAGGACTTGCCATCACTTTTCCGCTAATGAACCTTGCAGCCGCCTTCGGGTCGCTGGTAGGCGTGGGAGCCTCTACACTGGTATCGGTAAAGTTAGGACAGAAAGATTTTACTACCGCACAGCAGATTCTTGGCAACGTGGTATCGCTCAACCTTATAATCGGTATAGTGTTTACCATCATCACCTTGGCATGCCTCAACCCTATTCTTTATTTCTTCGGAGCAAGCGAGGTTACATTGCCCTACGCACGCGATTACATGGTGACTATCTTGCTTGGAAACGTAGTGACGCACATGTACTTAGGACTGAACTCAGTGCTACGCTCAGCGGGACATCCGCAGATGGCTATGGCCGCCACTATACTTACGGTGATAGTAAATACAGTACTCGACCCACTTTTCATCTACACCTTTAATATGGGTATCCGTGGGGCTGCCGTAGCAACAATATTGGCACAGATTATCTCGCTTACATGGCTCGTAAAGATATTCATGAATAAAAACGAAATGCTTCATTTCAAGCCTGGGATATATCGCTTAAAAGGTGTACTGGTAAAGAACATCATCGGCATCGGACTGGCACCTTTCTTTATGAACGTAGCGGCGTGTATGATTGTAATCCTTATCAATAAGGGCCTGAAGCTATACGAAGGCGACCTGGCAATCGGAGCATTCGGTATAGTAAACCGAATAGTCTTTCTGTTTGTCATGATTGTTATCGGACTAAACCAAGGCATGCAGCCTATAGCCGGATATAACTTCGGAGCACAGATGTATCACCGTGTAAATCAGGTCATGAAGATTACCGTGATAATAGCTACCATAATTACCACCACCGGATTCCTGATGTCGCAACTCATCCCACGACTGGCGGTATCGGCGTTTACTACCGACGAAACGTTGATTGCCCTCTCGGCACACGGATTGCGCGTAACAATGCTTATATTCCCGTTTGTAGGCTTCCAGATGGTTACATCCAACTTCTTCCAGAGCATAGGTATGGCTAAAAAAGCTATCGTTCTGTCATTAAGCCGACAAGTATTGGTGCTCATCCCATGCCTGCTTATCCTGCCGTTGTTCTTGGGCTCAAAGGGCATTTGGTACAGTATGCCTATATCCGATGCCGCAGCCAGCGTGATAGCGGCCATAATGCTAATAAAGCAATTCCACAAATTCAAGAATCATCCCGTTAACCAATAAAACATATATAGCTATGAAAAACATAAATTATACACCAAAACCTATATCAACCGACGACGTCAAGCTGTCGGACGATATTATCATGCTGTCTGAACAGATTGCAGAAAACGTACACGAAGTATGGGCGGCTTCGCGCCTTGCGGAAGGATGGACGTACGGTGCGGAGCGAAACGACCGCCTTAAACAGCACCCATGCCTCGTACCGTATAATGAACTTCCAGAAATAGAAAAGGAATACGACCGCAACACGGCCATGCAAACCCTAAGGCTGATAAAGAAATTAGGATTCGACATCATAAAGAAAGACTCATGAAGAACTATTTCCGTCTTTACAAGAAGGCCTTCTCGCAAGAGTCGATAGACAAGAACATATCGGGCGGGATTAAAGGTCAGGTGATACTGCTTGTACTAAGCATTGTAAGCGTACTGATAATAGCCTCTGCCGTTGTGGTGATTTTCCATATCAGTCTGGGGAAAAACGACGACTGGGGCGAACAGCTGTGGGTGGTTTACAACAACTTTGTAGACCCAGGCAATCAAGCAGAACAGATAGGATGGAGCAACCGCCTTGCCGTAATATGCATAAGTATGTTTGGAGCGGTGCTTCTTAACGGAGTGCTAATTTCTACCATATCTAACATCATAGAGCGACGGGTAGAGACGGTACGCACCGGTAAGGCTACATACAAAAAGCTGAAAGGCCACTACGTAATCATCGGTTTCAGCGATGTTACAGCCAATTTGATTAGAGAACTACACAAGGAAAGCGATGCGCCCATCGTTCTGATGAGCAGCACGGAGAGCGATGACATAAGAGACCAACTGCTGGCGCAGCTTAACAGAGAAGAAGAGAATCAAGTAAAAATATATCTCGGTAATATCGAGTCGACAGAAGAACTGAAGCGTCTGAATATAGACCGTGCAAAAGAGGTATATATATTAGGTGAAGAAGGTGACTACGGACGCAACTCTAAAAACATTAAATGCGTGCAGCACGTAAGCACACTGCGAGGAGAGAACACCGACTCACGCCTTTTGCCAGTATACGTACAGTTCGATAATGTGATGTCTTACTCCACCATTCAGAAACTGGAACTGAAAGAATACTGCAACTACCATGGAAAGCAGAACATATTCTTCCGGCCGTTCAATTTTCACGAGAACTGGGCACGACGCATTTGGGGAACCAGCCTTTCTGAAAGCGACATAAAGAAATACGCTCCGCTGGACTATCGCCCTATCTGTAACACTGATGATAAGCATTATGTGCACTTGGTAATAGTGGGACTTAACCAATGCGGATGCGCCTTGCTTCTTGAAGCGTTACGCGTATGCCACTACGCCAATTACGACGACCAGATGCCATCGGACAAACGTATCCGTACCGTCATAACAATAATAGATAAGGAGTTAGACGACAAGATAAATCTATTCCGCTATCAGCTTCCGTACATCGAAAAGCAAATAGACGACATTAAGATAGACTACCGCAACGACGATTTCTGCAGCGAGCCTTCGTTATCCGACATCGAGACGTGGAACGCTGACCCACAGCAAATGCTTACCATAGCCGTCTGCCTCAGCAATACCGACCTCAGTTTGCAGCTCGGACTAAACCTTCCTCCATCCATCTATCAAGGCGATACACAGATACTTATCCGTCAGGAGATACAAACCGATTTGGGAGAGCTGATTTGCCTTGACAACGTGCGCTACCGAAACGTAAAAACATTCGGTATGCTAGAGCAAGGCATCTCAAAGCCAATGCTGCAAGATAACATGGCAAGCTTCGTAAATCAGGAATATTGTGAAAACGGTTACCTACTGAACCTATACCGAATGTATACCGAAGGCGACGCCAACTTTGCGGAAGAAAAGCGTAAGGCACAAAGCAGCTGGCAACAGATGGAAGAGAACATGCGATGGGCCAACCGCTATCAGATAGACGCCTACTCTACCTACCTGCGTACATTAGGCTATCGCATAACATTCAGTCCGGAACAGGCAGAAACCGACCCTGAGTTCCTGAAGAATCTGCCCGAAGAGACCATGCGCACGTTGATGCGGATGGAAAAGAACCGATGGAACGCCGAACGAAGCATAGAAGGATGGCGCTACGAACCTACACGCGACAATATACACCGCACGCATCCGCTGATATGTCCGTTCGGGCAACTCCCGCCTAAAGAGCAGACGAAAGACAAGAGCGTGATAGAGAACCTATACTACGTGATAACGCTTGGAAGCTATCATATAGAGAAATGCTGATGCAATAAAATAACAAAACAAAGCGTTTTTATTGCATCGCTAAAAAATAATTATCTAAATTTGCCATAAACAGATGTCCGCCTGCGGACAGCATAATAAAACAGACAGTATGAACGAGCATTTTGTAATCAACCTCGGCCGTCAATTGGGCAGCGGAGGAAAAGAGATAGGAGAAAAGTTGGCTAAGGAATTCGATATAGCGTTCTACGATAAGGAGCTGATAAACTTGGCCTCTAAAGAGAGTGGACTGTGTAAGGAGTTCTTTGAACAAGCCGACGAAAAGGCTTCGCAGAGCTTACTGGGCGGATTGTTCGGTACACGTTTTCCGTTCATAACCGAAGGGGCGTATCCGGGCAATTCTTATCTGAGCAACGACTCGCTCTTCAAGATTCAAAGCGATGTGATACGCCAATTGGCAGAGAAGCAGTCGTGCTTGTTTGTAGGACGTTGCGCCGATTATATCTTGCGCGATCATCCACGCTGTGTCAACGTATTCGTATCGGCTACACCCGAAGCGCGAATAGCACGCCTCACCAAGATACATAATATCAGCGAAGAGAAAGCCGAAGAGCTTATGGAGAAAGCCGACAAGCGCCGTTCGTCTTATTACAACTACTATAGTTACAAGACTTGGGGAGCTGCCGCCACTTATCATTTGTGCATTGATTCGTCGGTACTGGGTATTGACGGCACTGTAGAATTCATCAAGAATTTCGTTAAGCTGAAATTGAAGTTATAAGTATTGAAACTTTTACCGCTTAAAAGATAATCTATAAACTAAGCCTAAGTATATATAAACTCAAGTTAAGAATATATATACTTAGGCTTAGTTTTTATATTCGCAGGCTGCGAATAGAGATTCACATAATAAGTTCCACAAAAACTTATAAGAGAGGAATCAATTCCTCTTAAGGAAGGAATGCGTTCCTTTTAAGCGAGGAATCAATTCCTTATAAGAAAGGAAAATAACCTACTTGCCTTCAGTCTTATTTTTAAATATGGTTTGCCCCCATTAACGCTCAATTATAATAAAAGTTGATACCATTAAGGTAATAAAAGAAAGAGCGGCACTTATTAAAAATGCCGCTCCCCTAATTTAAACCTCAAAAACTGTTATTCTATTGTTTCAAGCAACAATTCCATTACTTTACAAGCCGATTTAGCGACCGAAGTACCCGGACCGTTAACAACACAACCCATGACCGCAACGGTAATCTCTTTTTTCATTGAAAGAAGCTCATTCTGCCAGCGCTGGACAAATCCGTGGACGTCAAAGCCTTCCCTTCCGCACCTGGGACATGAGACAATAGTAACTCCGCCCTTACGTTTTCCTGTTTCATGAAGAATTTCGCGTCCTGTTATAACCTCATTTTCTGGCGAAGAAGAAAGGCTGACGCGGATTGTGCTGCCTATTCCCTCATTTAAAAGCCGCGTAAAAGCCATCGTTGACTTTACAATTCCTGTTATAAGCGGTCCTGCTTCTGTTACACCGATGTGAAGCGGAATATCGTATTTTTTCGCGAAAGACTCGTTCGCCTCGATTGTCTCCTGGACACTAGATGCCTTCATGCTTACAACATACTGGTCAAAGTTCAGTTCTTCAAAAACAGCCGCCTCGCGGGCTGCGGTCTCGGCCAAAGCATCTGCCCTAGAAATCTGTCCGTTCTCAACTTTTTCAGCAAGGTCTTTAGGAAGGCTTCCGGAATTAACGCCAATGCGTATAGCCGCTCCCTTTTCGCGGCAGGCACAGACAACTTCCTCCACCTTTTTTCTGTTTCCGATGTTTCCAGGATTAATCCTGATTGCCGCAACGTTTCCTTTAAGACATTCAAGAGCCAGACGATGGTCAAAATGAATATCCGCAACCAGAGGCATATCCGTATTATTTTGAATCCGCACAAGAGCCTCGGCGCTCTTTA
>OQVT01000110.1_pt1 | contig 33524 bp, 32 predicted proteins | sample 1691561 | NCBI WGS metagenome assembly OQVT01 (sample SAMN03418260, study PRJEB22391) | human gut metagenome | biome: human-gut; feature: organic feature; material: feces | host: Homo sapiens | place: Tanzania | collected 2013-01 | reverse complement strand
TATCTCTTACATTCAGTAGCTGCTTCCACAAAACCACGGAAAAGTGGATGTGGACGGTTTGGACGGGACTTAAGCTCCGGATGAGCCTGTGTGGCAATAAACCATGGATGATCCGGAATTTCGATCATCTCTACGATTCTTCCATCAGGAGAAGTTCCGCAAAGCTTCATACCATGCTCGAGTAAAGCGGTACGGTAATCATTGTTCACCTCATAACGATGACGATGACGCTCGGAAATCTCTTCGGTTCCATATACGCTGTATGCCTTGGAATCTTTCTCAAGGATACATGGGTAAGCGCCAAGTCTTAATGTTCCGCCAATATCTTCAACACCATTCTGGTCAGGCATCAAAGCGATAACCGGATGGGTTGTGTTCGGATCAAGCTCAATACTGTGTGCGTCATTGTAGCCGCAAACATGTCTTGCAAATTCGATGATCGCAACCTGCATACCAAGGCAGAGTCCAAGGTATGGGATATTGTTCTCTCTTGCGTAGCGGGCTGCAAGGATCTTGCCCTCAACGCCGCGGATACCGAATCCACCCGGAACAAGGATACCATTTACATCGTTAAGAACGCTGTCTACATTATCGGCAGTCAATTCCTCGGAATCCACCCACTTGATATCGATGGTTGTGTGGAGCGGGATTCCACCATGCTTTAATGCCTCAACAACTGAGATGTAAGCATCGTGTAATGCAGTATATTTTCCAACTAATGCAATCTTCACTTCCTTATCAGGATGACGAAGATCGTTGACCATCTGTTTCCAGTCGGTAAGATCCGGTTCCGGACAGTCAAGCTTTAAGCTTTCACAGACAACCTTGGCAAGATTTTCTTTCTCCATTGCAAGTGGTGCCTCATAGAGATATTCAACATCAAGATTTTGCAGTACGTGAGAATTTGGTACATTACAGAACAATGCAATCTTATCCTTGAGTCCCTGATCAAGCGGCTGCTCGGAGCGGCATACGATGATATCCGGCTGGATACCCATTCCCTGAAGCTCCTTAACACTGGCCTGTGTAGGCTTTGTCTTAAGCTCTCCGGAAGCGCGCAGATACGGGATCAGTGTAACGTGACACAGGATCGCATTCTCGTGTCCGACTTCGTGCTGGAATTGACGGATTGCCTCAAGGAAAGGCTGACTTTCGATATCTCCGACGGTTCCGCCGACTTCAATGATGGCAATATGCATATCATCGGAGGTAAAGTTGCGGTAAAAGCGACTCTTGATCTCATTCGTAATATGTGGAATAACCTGAACCGTTCCTCCGCCGTAATCGCCGCGTCGTTCCTTCTGTAATACAGACCAATAAACTTTACCGGTTGTTACGTTGGAGTTCTTTGTCAGACTCTCGTCGATAAATCTCTCATAGTGTCCAAGATCGAGATCTGTCTCAGCACCGTCATCGGTAACGAATACTTCGCCGTGCTGGATCGGGTTCATGGTTCCCGGATCAATGTTGATATATGGGTCAAACTTCTGCATAGTGACTTTGTAGCCACGAGCCTTCAGCAGACGTCCAAGAGATGCGGCGGTAATTCCTTTTCCGAGACCGGAAACAACACCACCAGTGACAAAGACGTATTTAACAGGCATAATTATCCTCCTCAAATTGTAAAATATTAAGCGATACTAATAACTTACATATTATACAGCCTAAGATCAAAATATTCCACACTTTTTTAGAAAAAGTTTAGAAAGAATAAGAAAAGTTCACGAACAAAATGTTGATTTTAAAGTGACCTTTACATATAATAAAGATACGAAATACAAGAGAATTTGTGTGCATGCATACAACTGGAGGGCTTATGGACAATCAGGCACCGAATAACAATTATAATAATGGCAACTATAACAGTGGCAATAATTATAATGGTGGCAACAATAATTACAACAATGGGAATAACGGAAACAATAATAACAATGGAGATAAGAAGAACAACCATAACGGACAGATGATCTTAAGTTTCATTATGGTGACACTCGTCGCGTTGTTCTTCATTTCATTTTTCGCAAGTCGTTTCTCACAGATGAGCTCCAAGGAAACTACATATTCGGATTTCTTAAAGCAGCTCGAACACAACAATATCAAGACGGTTGAATTCGGAAACTATGAGATCGACTACACGCTTGTCGAAGACAAGGCAGCTTACAAGATCACGTATTATACCGGAATGGTCAATGATCCGGATCTGATCAAGACGTTGAAGGAATCCAAGACGTCGGAAGGCAATCCGATTGAGATTTCAGCGACGGTTCCGGACAATACTTCGACCTGGCTTCTTAATATTTTAAGCTTTGTCATTCCACTTGTGATCTTATGGATCCTGTTTGGAATGCTGATGAAGAAGATGGGCGGCGGCGCGATGGGCGTTGGCAAGACAACCGCCAAGGTCTATGTGGAGAAGACAACCGGTGTGACATTTAAGGATGTTGCCGGACAGGATGAGGCGAAGGAATCGCTACAGGAAGTTGTTGATTTCCTGCACAATCCGAAAAAGTACCGTGACATCGGTGCGAAGCTTCCGAAGGGAGCGCTTCTTGTCGGACCTCCTGGAACTGGTAAGACACTTCTTGCAAAGGCTGTTGCAGGAGAAGCCGGAGTTCCGTTCTTCTCATTGGCAGGTTCGGATTTCGTAGAGATGTTCGTCGGAGTCGGTGCTTCCCGTGTGCGAGATCTGTTTAAGGAAGCACAGAAGATGGCGCCTTGTATCATCTTTATCGATGAGATCGATGCCATCGGTAAAAGCCGTGATAGCAGATACGGCGGAGGTAACGATGAGCGCGAGCAGACATTGAACCAGTTACTGGCGGAGATGGATGGTTTTGATCCGTCGAAGGGAATTTTGATTCTTGCGGCAACGAACCGTCCGGAAGTACTGGATAAGGCATTGCTTCGTCCGGGACGTTTTGACCGCCGTATTATCGTCGATAAGCCGGATCTCAAGGGACGTCTTGAAACTTTGAAGGTTCATTCCAAGGATGTTCATATGGATGAGACCGTAGATCTGGATGCACTTGCTCTGGCAACTGCCGGACTGGTTGGTTCGGATCTTGCCAACATGATCAATGAGGCAGCAATTAATGCAGTCAAGCATAACCGTAAGTTTGTGAACCAGTCGGATCTGTTTGAGGCATTCGAGCTTGTGGCTGTCGGCGGCAAAGAGAAGAAGGATCGCGTGATGAGCGATAAGGAGCGCAAGATCGTTTCTTATCACGAAGTTGGTCACGCTTTGGTATCCGCATTACAGAAGAATACGGAACCGGTACAGAAGATTACGATCGTTCCTCGTACGATGGGCGCACTTGGTTATACGCTTCAGACTCCGGAGGAGGAGAAGTACTTAGAGACGAAGGATGAGCTGCTTGCGAAGATTACGACTTATATGGCCGGACGTGCAGCGGAGGTTCTCGTGTTTGAGTCGGCAACGAGTGGTGCGGCGAACGATATCGAACAGGCAACGAAGATTGCCCGTGCGATGGTTACCATGTACGGTATGTCGGATAAGTTTGGAATGATGTGCCTTGCTACTGTTGAGAACCAGTATCTTGACGGACGCGCAGGTCTGATCTGCGGTGAGGATACTGCGGGACAGATTGATAAAGAAGTGCTTACAATCATCAATGAGAGCTATGAGACAGCGATGAACATGCTGAGAGAGAATCGTGATGTGCTGGATCATATCAGCGAGTATCTCTATGAGAAAGAGACCATCACCGGTAAGGAATTCATGAAGATCTTCCGCGAGATGAAGGGAATTCCTGAGGAAGAAAGTGATAAGAAGGATTCACTGATGCCGGAGACGGAGGGTGCTAAGCAGGATGAGGCGAAGGCACCGGAGCAGATGATCGCACCGGCAACGGATGATATGTTTGAGGAATAATTGATGTTTGACATTCAAGAAGAATTACGTAAACTCCCGGATCAACCGGGAGTTTATATTATGCATGATAAAACAGATGCCATCATCTACATCGGAAAAGCGGTGAGCTTGCGCAAACGCGTGCGGCAGTATTTTCAGCCAAGCCACGATGAGGGAATCAAGAAGAAGCAGATGGTAGAGCATATTGCGAGATTCGAGTACATTATCACGGATTCCGAGCTGGAAGCGTTGGTGCTTGAATGCAATTTGATCAAGGAACACACGCCAAAATACAATACCATGCTTCGCGATGATAAGACATACCCTTACATCCGCGTGACAATGGGGGAGGATTTTCCGCGTGTGCTTTTTTCGCGCCAGTTAAAAAAGGATAAGTCCCGTTATTTCGGACCGTACACAAGTGCCGGAGCGGTGAAGGATACGATTGAGCTGATCAATAAAATCTATCAGCTTCGCACCTGCAACCGGAAGCTGCCGCGGGATATCGGAGCGGAGCGTGCCTGCCTGAATTATCATATTCATAGATGCAGTGCACCTTGTCAGGGATATATTAATAAGGCAGAATATGGTGAGCGTGTCAGTCAGGTGCTGGAATTCTTAAACGGAAATTATACGTCGGTCATTAAGATGCTCGAGACAAAGATGGTGGAAGCTTCACAGGCGATGGAGTTTGAGAAAGCAATTGAGTATCGGGAGCTGCTGGGGAGTGTGAAGCAGATCGCGCAGAAGCAGAAGATTACGAATACGGATGGCGAGGATAAGGATATTATCGCTTTGGCGAGTGATGATACGGATGCAGTGGTGCAGGTATTTTTTATCCGAAGCGGTAAGATCATCGGACGAGATCATTTTCATGTGCGCGTCGGTTCGGAGGAGAGCACAAGCGATATCTTGGTCAATTTCGTGAAACAGTTTTACTCCGGCACGCCGTATATTCCGCATGAAATTATGCTGCAGGAGCCGATCGAGGATATTCCGGTATTGGAAGAGTGGCTGAGCGCCAAGCGCGGACGGCGTGTGTACATCCGCATTCCGCAGAAGGGAATGAAGGAGAAACTTGTGGAGCTGGCGGCCAAGAATGCCTCACTTGTTTTGAATCAGGATAAGGAGAAGATCAAGCGTGAGGAAGGAAGAACGATCGGTGCCGTCAAGGAAATCGAGGAACTTCTCGGAATGCACGGGCTGAATCGTATGGAAGCGTATGATATCTCCAATATTAATGGATTTGAGACGGTCGGTTCTATGATCGTTTATGAAAAAGGCAAGCCGAAGCGCAGCGACTATCGTAAATTTAAGCTTCGTACTGTGACGGGATCGGATGATTATGCTTCGATGCATGAAGTTTTGACAAGACGTTTTAAGCATGGAATGCAGGAGATACAGGAACTTAAGGATAAGAATCTGCCGCAGGAGGTTGGAAGTTTTACGCGTTTTCCGGATATCATCATGATGGACGGAGGACGCGGTCAGGTGAATATCTGTCTGCAGGTGCTGGAGGAACTGGGACTGTCTATTCCGGTGTGCGGTATGGTCAAGGATGATAATCACAGGACAAGAGGGTTATACTTTCATAATGTAGAGATTCCGATCGACCGGCACGGGGAAGGCTTTAAGCTGATCACGAGAATTCAGGACGAGGCGCATCGTTTCGCAATAGAGTACCACAGATCACTTCGTTCAAAGTCACAGGTGCATTCTGTGTTGGATGACATCGAGGGCATCGGGCCGACCAGGCGTAAGGCTCTTATGCGGCGCTTCGCATCAATCGAGAAGATCAGGGAGGCAACGGTGGAAGAACTGGCGGAGACGGAAAGCATGAATCTGCAGGCGGCGGAGAAAGTGTATGCCTTCTTTCATGCGACGTCCTAACTTTTTTCAAAAGTTAACACATCAATTGCCATATAAGTGTTTGCGTGGTACAATAAATGCACATTTATGACGCATTTATCGGATGAATGCAGACCACAGATTGCGTGGAATTTACAAAATAAACGGGGGAAATAAGGATGAATAGCAGTAGTGTTAGTGTGGCAAAGATTGCCGAATTACTGGATCTGAAAAACTTTACCGATGAGATTGACTTAAAAAAGCGTAAGATTACAACGACCGATATTAATCGTCCGGCGCTGCAGCTTACCGGATATTTTGAGCATTTCGAGGAGTCTCGTGTCGAGATTATCGGAAATGTAGAGTATGCATATATCCAGCAGATGAGCGATGAAGAGAAACGGATCCGTTATGATGCGTTCCTTAAGTTTGATATTCCGTGTGTTATTTTTTCGAGAAATCTGACACCGGATCCGATCTTTTTGAAGGAGGCATTTGCGAACCATGTACCGGTACTCGGTACCGGAAGATCTACTTCCGAATTTACCGCGGAGCTGATCTATACGCTCGGTGAGCAGCTGGCGCCTTGCATCAGCATTCATGGCGTACTGGTCGATGTCTATGGTGAGGGTCTGATGATCACCGGTGACAGCGGAATCGGTAAAAGTGAGGCTGCGCTCGAACTGATTCGACGCGGACATCGTCTTGTTACGGACGATGTTGTGGAGATCCGCAAGATCAATGAGCACACTCTGATCGGAACATCTCCGGATGTGACCCGTCACTTTATCGAGCTCAGAGGTATTGGAATCATTGATGTTAAGACACTTTACGGTGTTGAGTGCGTGAAGGAGAAGCAGCAGATCGATCTGGTCATCAAGCTGGAGGACTGGAAGAAGGATGCAGATTATGACCGCCTGGGACTTGAGGAGGAATACATTGAGTATCTTGGCAACAAGGTCGTATGTCATTCGCTGCCGATTCGTCCGGGACGAAATCTGGCTGTCATCTGTGAGACGGCAGCGGTCAACCACAGACAGAAGAAGATGGGCTATAATGCGGCACAGGAACTGTACCGCAGAGTGCAGGAGAATCTGACCAAGGGAAGACTTGAGGAAGATTAAAAGAAATAGAAAGTAGGGAAAAGATAGTGGAAAAGAAGAATGCGTGGGAGAAGTACCCACAGGGAAATAAGAGAGACGAAGTATTTCAGTTTGCAGAGGAGTATCGTAAGTTTATCTCCGCGTGCAAGACGGAGCGTGAGTGTACCGCAAGTTTGTATGAGAAGGCAAAAGAAGCAGGTTTTCAGGATATGGATGAACTCATCGCTTCCGGTGCAAGTGTGAAAGCCGGGGATAAGATCGTTGCCAACAATATGGGCAAGGGTCTGGCTCTTTTTGTCATGGGTGAGAAGGGACTGCAGGAGGGAATGAATATTCTCGGCGCACACATTGATTCCCCTCGTCTGGACTTAAAGCAGGTTCCTCTCTATGAGGATACCCAGATGGCAATGCTCGACACCCATTATTACGGCGGTGTGAAGAAATATCAGTGGGTAACGTTACCGATGGCTTTGCACGGTGTCATCTGCAAGAAGGATGGAACTACAGTTAAGGTTAATATCGGCGATAAGCCGGGGGATCCGGTATTTGGCGTGAGCGATCTGCTGATCCATCTGTCTGCTGACCAGATGGAGAAGAAGGCTGCCAAGGTGATCGAGGGCGAGAATCTCGATCTGCTGATTGGAAGTATTCCAAAGACTGCAGATAATATGGAAGACGAAAAAGAGATGAAGGATCGTGTCAAGGCAAACATTCTTGATATCCTTGCTACAGAGTATGGAATTGAGGAGGATGATTTCCTCTCCGCAGAGATCGAGGTTGTGCCGGCTGGTGAAGCGAGAGATTACGGCTTTGACCGCAGCATGATCATGGGATACGGACACGATGACAGAGTGTGCGCATATCCGTCTTTTGAGGCAATCCTGACAGTGGAGAAGCCACAGTACACAAGCGTATGTCTGCTTGTTGACAAGGAAGAGATCGGAAGTGTCGGTGCATCCGGAATGCAGTCACGTTTCTTCGAAAACTGTGTGGCAGAGGTGTTGAATCTTGCCGGAAATTACAGTGAGCTTGCCGTGCGCAGAGCATTAAAGAATTCCAAGGTATTATCTTCGGATGTGTCTGCTGCATTTGATCCGAATTATCCATCGGTTATGGAGAAACGCAATAGCGCCTTCTTCGGAAAAGGTTTGGTATTCAATAAATACACAGGATCCAGAGGCAAAAGCGGATCCAACGATGCCAATGCAGAGTATGTTGCGAAGCTTCGCAATATTATGGATACGAATGAAGTCTCTTTCCAGACAGCTGAACTTGGTAAAGTGGATCAGGGTGGCGGTGGAACGATCGCCTATATCCTTGCGAATTACGATATGAATGTCATTGACAGTGGTGTGGCAGTATTGAACATGCATGCACCTTGGGAGATTATCAGCAAGGTTGATTTATATGAAGCATATCGCGGCTATATTGCGTTTTTAAAGGAGGCATAATGTCGCATTTTTATGATGAGATTACAACTGCATTGCCGGAACTGAAGGTGTTGAAGGACGAACCGATGAGCCGTCATACGACATTTCGTATCGGCGGCCCGGCAGACTATTTCGTATGCCCGGACAGGGAGCAGATTGCAGAAGTGTTAGCGGTTGCAAAGAAGTGCGGGATGGCAATCACCGTGATCGGTAACGGAAGTAATCTGTTAGTTGGTGATAAAGGAATCCGGGGATTAGTTGTAGAGATCGGTTCGGCAATGAATCAGATTATGGTAGATAAGAACCACATTACAGCGGGGGCAGGCGCATTGCTGTCACAGGTTGCAGCAAAGGCTGCCGCAGCAGAACTCGGTGGAATGGAGTTTGCCGCAGGAATTCCTGGAAGCGTCGGTGGAGCTGTAACCATGAATGCCGGAGCATATGGCGGAGAGATGAAGGATATCTTAAGAACGGTGACGGTTCTGACACCGGAGGGAGAGTTGAAAACACTTGATGTAAGTGAGATGGATCTCTCTTATCGTCACAGTTGTGTGCCTGAGCAGCAGTATATTGTACTGGAAGCGGAAATCGAACTTGGCTATAAGCCGGAGGAAGAAATCCGCGCACAGATGGAAGCGCTCAGAAACAAGCGTATTGAGAAACAACCGCTCGAATATCCAAGTGCCGGAAGTACCTTTAAGCGCCCGGAGGGATATTTTGCAGGAAAACTGATCATGGATGCCGGTCTTCGCGGTTACCGCGTCGGCGATGCGCAGGTCTCGGAGAAGCATTGCGGATTTGTGATCAACAGAAAGAATGCCTCAGCGCAGGAAGTGCGTCAGTTGATGCAGGATGTGCAGGACAAAGTAAAGGCACAGTTTGGTGTCATGCTTGAGCCTGAGGTAAAGATGCTGGGTGAGTTTTAGGCGCGTCGGCATATAGGAAGATAGCAGGGAAAGGAATGGGAAGATTGCAATTTGTTATAGTGACGGGAATGTCCGGTGCGGGCAAAAGCACGGCGATGAAGATGATGGAGGATATGGGATTTTTCTGTATCGATAATCTTCCCATTCCTTTGCTGGATAAGCTGGTAGATTTTACAACCAATTTTCATACAAAGGTAGAACGGATCGCGATTGGTATCGATTCGCGAAGCGGAGAACATCTGCAGACCGTAGAGGGAATGCTTGATGTCCTGGCACAGAAGGATGTCAAGTACGAGATCCTCTTTCTTGATGCAGAGGATAATGTTCTGATTAAACGTTACAAGGAGACGAGACGCTCCCATCCGCTTGCACCGGATGAGAGAGTGGACAAAGGTATTGAGAGAGAACGCTTAGAACTTGCTTTCTTAAAGGATCAGGCAGATTATATTATCGATACCAGCCGTCTTCTGACAAGAGAATTGAAATCTGAGCTGGAGCGCATTTTTATCCACGATGAGGAATTTAAGAGTCTGTTTGTCACAGTACTTTCCTTCGGATTCAAATATGGAATTCCGGCAGATGCGGATATTGTGATGGACGTACGTTTCCTGCCGAATCCGTATTATGTGGAGGGATTGCGCGCGAAGACAGGTAACGATGTGGAGATTCAGCAGTACGTGATGCAGTTCGAGGAGACGAAGATCTTCTTAGACAAGCTGGAGGATCTGATCAAGTTCCTGATCCCGAACTACATATCGGAAGGAAAGAATCAGCTCGTGATCGCAATCGGCTGTACCGGAGGCAAGCACCGTTCCGTCACGCTTGCGAATGAACTGTACAAGCGGCTGGACGGAAATTCGGAATATGGTCTCAAGATCGAACATCGTGATATCGGCAAAGATGCATTGAGAGGAAAGTAGTATGTCTTTTTCAAGTGATGTAAAGTCCGAACTGGCGAGACAGTGCAGCAAAAGCCGGCATTGTCAGCTCGCGGAGCTGGCTGGAATGCTGGAGCTTGAAGGCGTGCTGGAACCGATGCTGACAGAAGAAACGAAGCGACCGGATCACACCTTAGAAGATGGACAGGCAGAGGAAAAAATCCCCATGATATTGAAGTTGTCTTCGGATAACGAACTGCTTACGGACAAGTTTCGGACTTTAATTCAGAAAGCGTTCGGTTTTGATACGATGGAAGGACTGAGTGAAGAGCAGAGCGCCGAAGTGTTACGCACGCTCCGGTGGAATTCCGCGGAAGAGGGCAGTGAGCCACTTGAAATGCAGCGCGCAGACGGACTGCTTGTGCAGCGAACCTGTTGCAAGAGGGCTTTTATCCGTGGTGCATTTATGGCGGCGGGATCCATCAGTGATCCGAATAAGTCGTATCATTTTGAAATCGTCTGTCATACATATGAGCAAGCGAAGCAGCTGCAGCAGCTGATCGACAGCTTCGATGCGGATGCCAAGATTGTGGAGCGCAAAGAACGCTTTGTTTTGTATTTAAAAGAAGGCTCGCAGATTGTGGATATGCTCAATGTGATGGAAGCATATGTGGCTCTCATGCAGCTGGAAAACGTGCGCATTTTGAAAGAAATGCGTAACTCGGTCAATCGCAAGGTAAACTGTGAGACGGCAAACATTAACAAGACAGTGAATGCGGCGGTCAAGCAGATGGAGGATATTAAGAAGATCAGGGAGACAATCGGATTTGAAGATCTGCCGGTGCAGCTTGCCGAGATTGCGCAGGCAAGGTTGGACCATCCGGATGCAACATTGAAAGAGCTGGGGACTTTTTTAGATCCGCCGGTTGGTAAATCCGGAGTGAATCACAGACTTCACAAACTTGCGGAGATCGCAGAGAATCTTTAAGGATGGATGAGTATGAGTCAAAAGCTATTGTTTATTATTAACCCACATTCCGGAAAGGGACAGATCAAAAATAATCTTGTGGATATCGTTGATATTATGGTCAAGGCCGGATATGATGTGACAATCTACACGACGCAGGCGCGGGCAGATGCGACGCGCAAGGTCATGGAAGAGGCAGCAAATTTCGATCGTATTGTATGCAGCGGAGGAGACGGCACGCTCGATGAGGTCGTGACCGGTCTGATCAAAAGTGATACGAATACACCGATTGGTTATATTCCGGCAGGAAGTACGAATGATTTTGCAAACTCACTCGGAATCCCGAAGGAGATGGTGAAAGCAGCAGAGGCTGCGGTGGGAAAGAATCCTTTCCCGTGTGATATTGGTGACTTTAATAGCGACACCTTTGTGTATGTTGCGGCGTTTGGTCTTTTTACGGAGGTGTCTTATAAGACATCGCAACAGCTGAAGAATATTTTTGGACATGTTGCTTATATTATGGAGGGCGCGAAGCATCTGCATGACATCCTTTCTTATAATATGCAGGTAGAATATGAGGGACATGTTTTTCAGGATGAATTCATCTATGGAATGGTGACCAATTCTGTGTCGGTCGGTGGATTTAAGGGAATGACCGGAACGGATGTGAAACTGGATGATGGTGTGTTTGAAGTGACACTGATCAAGAAGCCGCACAATCCGATTGAATTAAATGAGATTCTTGCATGTCTGACCAATATGATCGATGATTCGGATCTAATCTATTCATTTAAGACGAATGAAGTCAAGATTACGGCGCGCGAGCAGATTGCATGGACACTCGACGGAGAGTTCGGAGGCGAGCATGAGGAAGTAATTATCCGAAATTTGAATAAAAGGGTCACAATCTTCTGCTGAATTGTTAATTTTTTAACTTTATTTTTGGCGGATTATGTAATATAATCAAAATAACTTATGAGATTAGGAGGATATTCAAATGTTAGTATCTGCAACAGAAATGCTTAAGAAAGCAAAAGCAGGCCACTATGCAGTTGGTCAGTTCAATATCAATAACTTAGAGTGGACAAAGTCCGTTCTTCTTACTGCTCAGGAGCTCAAGAGCCCGGTTATCCTTGGTGTATCTGAGGGTGCTGGAAAGTACATGACAGGATTCGGTACAGTTGCTGCTATGGTTAAGGCTATGGACGAGGAACTTGGAATTACAGTTCCTGTAGCTCTTCACTTAGATCATGGAACATACGAAGGATGCTACAAGTGTATTAAGGCTGGATTTACATCCATCATGTTCGATGGTTCTCATTACCCATTCGAGGAGAACCTTGCTAAGTCTACAGAGTTAGTAAACGTTGCTCATAACTTAGGTCTTTCTATTGAGTGTGAAGTTGGTTCAATCGGTGGCGAGGAAGACGGAGTTGTTGGTATGGGTGAGTGCGCAGATCCTGAAGAGTGCAAGACAATCGCTGATCTTGGCGTAGATATGCTTGCAGCAGGAATCGGTAACATTCACGGAAAGTATCCTGCAAACTGGCAGGGACTTAGCTTCGAGACTCTCGATGCTATCCAGGCTAAGACAGGTGAGATGCCATTAGTTCTTCACGGTGGTACAGGTATCCCTGCAGACATGATCAAGAAGGCTATCTCTCTTGGCGTATCTAAGATCAACGTTAACACAGAGTGCCAGTTATCTTTCGCAGATGCTACACGTAAATACATTGAGGCTGGTAAGGACTTAGAGGGTAAGGGATTTGATCCTCGTAAGTTGCTTGCTCCTGGTGTTGATGCACTTCTTCATGTTTCACAGATTTCTCACGAGCATGTTGAGAAGCCTGCCGATGTACTTAAGATCGGTCAGGAAGTAGAAGCTAAGATTGTTGATTTCAATGAAAATGACCACAAGATCAGCTTGAGCATGAAAGCTCTTCAGGACAATGGTTCAGATGATGATGCAGATGTTGTTGCTGTAGATGTTCCTTCTGTAGAGAAGAAAGTTAAGGATACAAATGATACAACTGGTGAGACAACTGGTTGGCAGGATTCAGCCGATTACGATATCGGAGATGATGTTCCATTCCAGCTCACAGCTACATTAGCAAACAACATTGAAAGCTACAAGACATACTCTCTCAAGTTTAATGATACTCTTTCAAAAGGACTTGACTACAACAATGATGCAGTAATTAAATTAGGTAACAAGGATATTACATCTTATTTCACACCTAGCTATGATGCAACAGCTAAGACACTTACATTTACATGTGACAATATCTTAGCATTTGGCGCTAAAAACTCAGATAAGATTGTTGTTGAGTATACAGCAAAGCTTAACGAGAATGCAGTAATCGGCGCAGCCGGAAACCCAAATACAGTTGGTCTTGAGTTCTCTAACAACCCTAACAATGGTGGTGAGGGAGACAGAGGTAAGACTCCTGAAGACAAGGTTATCGTATTTACTTACAAGTTAACTGTAAACAAGGTTGACAAAGATAATAAGCCACTTACAGGTGCAGAGTTCTCACTTTTCAAGAAAGTAAAGGTTGACGGAAAAGATGAGCTTCAGCTTGTAGAGGTTAAGAAGATTCTTTCTACTAATGCAGAGGGAACAGTATTCGGATTCACAGGCTTAGATGATGGTACATACGTATTACGCGAGACAAAGACACCTGACGGATACAACTCAATCGAGGATCAGACATTTACAATTTCTGCAAAGCATGATGAGAATAGTGATGATCCAAAGCTTACAGCACTTACAGGAGATGTAGCATCTGGTTCAATTATTAATTTAGGTGTTATGCTTGAAAAAGGTGAGTTATCTACAGATGTAGTAAACAACAAGGGTTCAGTTCTTCCTTCAACTGGTGGTGCCGGACGACACAAAAATAAGAGAACAATTAAAAGCCTTAGAAAAAGGAACTAGCATAAATTTTGGTTCTGCGACAAAAGATGTTGAAAAGACCGCCAAAGGCATGAGTGATACTGCTCAAAATACCAAAAGTGCAGCAAAGGGCGTTGATGAATACAGTAAAAATATTGGAGAAGCGAGTGCAAAAACTTCTAAATTTAAGGATTTAGGTAGACTTGCATTTAATCGTGTTGCTGTATCATTGTTTGACCAAGCAGTAGGCAGTGCCATGAATGCAGTTGGAGATATGGTTTCCAACGTGTTTGAGTTAGACTCGGCACTTGTTGAATATCGAAAAGTGTCGGAGCTGTCGGGAGAATCTTTAGATAATTTTGTCGATAAGGCTTATGAGATGGGTAAGAGTGTTGCTTATACTGGAAAAGAAATGATTCAGAGTGCGACACTCTTTAAGCAGAGTGGATTTACAGACAAACAATCGCTACAATTAGCAAAAGTAGCGAATATGTATCGTAATGTTGCCGATGAAGAAATCTCCGCTGGAGATTCTGCAAGCTTTATAATTTCACAGATGAAAGCGTTTAATATACCTGCGGAGAACGCAATGCATATTATTGACGCTGTGAATAAGGTTTAATAAGTAGACCTTGTAAAATAGGGTGAATTGACGGGAAAGTTCTTAAAGTTTTATACACCAAACTATGGTAGCAATATACATAGTGGCAAATAGTAATGTATTTGGTATGGTAAAAGATATAAAAATATATAGACAATCCGCAGCCAAGATTCTATTGAAATATAGAATAAGGTTCAACGAACAATGAAAGCAATCAAGTTTTACTTGACAAATGTAACTATCTATGATAGAATAAGCTGTGTATACAGACGAAGTGAGTAGTGTATATTTAAAGTTATTAAATAGAAGCACCCTATACCTATTATGAGTAGGTAATGAGATAATCTATTCTGTATGGAGACATATAGTTGACTAAGGAGTAAATAATGGATAAAAAATGGAAAGTATATGTTCATATATTTCCTAATAATAAATTATATTTTGGAATTACAAGCAAAAAATTGACAGCGAGATGGGAGAACGGAGCAGGTTATAGTAAGACCCATCAACCTGTAATGTATAATGCTATAGAAAAATACGGATGGACAAATATTACTCATAAGGTGTTATACGAGAATTTAACAAAAGAAGAAGCTCAAAGAATAGAAAAGAGCTTAATTAAAAAGTACAAAACTAATTGTAAAAAATATGGAGATAGTTTTGGGTACAATATGACAGATGGCGGAGAAGGACGTTTGGGGGCAACTCATAGTAAAGAAGCTAGAGCAAAAATATCAAAAGCATTTTTAGGGAAGACCGGTGAATTATGTCCAAATTCAATAAAAGTGATTTGTGATGGTGTTGAATATGCTAGCATTACTGAGTTTAAATCAAAAAACCATGTCAAAGGCGCAATACATGACTGGTTAAATGGGAAAAAAGGAATGCCTATTGAGTGGTATGAAAAAGGATTGCGGTATAAAGATAGAGACCCGAGTGTTATATATCCGCAGAAAAAACCTCCTAAAAATATTGTGGTTTATAATAACAAAGAATACGAATCTCAAGCCGAACTTGCAAGAGAGCTAAAGATTAGTTCAGCGACATTATGTCATTGGCTCAAAGGGAAAGCTAAGGTTCCTCAAGAAATTTTAGACAAAGGATTGAATATAAAAGGAGATACTCAAAAGTATAAGACACAATCTAAAACACCTATAATAGAATATGACTCTAAAATATTCACTAATCAGAGAGAGTTAGCTCGTTATATGGGAGTAAAGTTTGGAACATTAAATGCTTGGGTTAAAGGCAAGAATAAAATTCCGCAGAAATTTAAGGATAAAGGATTTAAAATACTCTAATTTAGTCAAGTTATAAACAATATAAAAGTCAAATGAGTTTGCAGTTTCATCATCAGATATAGCAACAAATATTGGTAAAGCGTCTGCGGCTATGGCGACTGGCAATGTTACATACGAACAATCTATTGGCTAGAGTCATTTGGCTAATTAAAATAGGGTGAATTGACGGGAAAGTTCTTAAAGTTTTATACACCAAACTATGGTAGCAATATACATAGTGGCAAATAGTAATGTATTTGGTATGGTAAAAGATATAAAAATATATAGACAATCCGCAGCCAAGATTCTATTGAAATATAGAATAAGGTTCAACGAACAATGAAAGCAATCAAGTTTTACTTGACAAATGTAACTATCTATGATAGAATAAGCTGTGCATACAGACGAAGCGAGTAATGTATATTTAAAGTTATTAAATAGAAGCGCCCTATGCTTATTAAGGGTAAGCAATGATGTGTGCTAAACTTATAAGAAATTATAAGACTACATTAAGAGATTAACAATCTTTAATAAAATAAAATTGTAATGACAGCCATGACTGAGATAACTAGAAATGGTTCTACAGCTGCACGGGGACTTGTTTCAATTCAGTCAAGATTCAATCAAATTGCAGATGAAACATCATCTACGGGTAAAAAATTAACAGCATGGTATCAAGAGCACAACATTGCTATTAGAGACCAGAACGGACAGCTTAGAAGCTTCTTCGAAGTCGGAAAAGATGTATCTAAAATCTGGAATCAATTAAGCGATGATGAGCGAAGATATTATCTGAATACTCAAGCGGGTGAATTTGCGCCCCTTTAAAGTTAATTGCTGGGAACTCTTAAATTTTATAGAGCTACAACATAATCAGAAATGATAAGTGTGAATGCGAAAAATCTATAAAAACGAGACAATCAGCAGCTAAGCTTCTGTGGTAACAGAAGAAAGTTCAACGACTATCCCATAGGTAAAATAAATTTACAACAGGAGTACGACCTAAGTAAAAGGTGGGTGAGATTCCCTTAATTGGAAAAGCTTTAACATTATAATGTTTAATGGAGATATAGTCTAAACTTACATAAAAATGTAAGAAGAAATATGTTTTTCTTAGTTAAGTATTACAAACTTAATTTAATATAATAGCAAATCAAAGCCAGAACCTCGCAGCATTAATGCGCAACTACGGAACCGCCATTAGTGCAACAGAGACAGCATTAAACTCAGAAGGCAGTGCCGCTGAAGAAAATGCAAAATATATGGACTCTCTTGAGGGTGCACTTCAGCGTTTACGCTCTGCATGGGAGAGATTCTCAACACAAATTTTAAATAGCGATGCCATAAAGAGTGGTATCAATCTTGTTGCTGGTGCAATGGAACTGTTATCGTCTAAAGGCGGTATATTTGTTGCAAAATCGGCGGGTATTGTAGCTGGCATTACGGCAATAGGAAAAGCCTTAAAAGGTATAAAAGGCACTGAGTCGATTGGTGCACTATTAAGCTTTCTAAGAGGTACAGGTGGTGCCGCTTCTACTGCTGCAACTGGAGCCGAAAAAGCTGGAAAGGCAATGAATGGCTATGCTGCTCGTGCAGGGAAAGCAGCAAAACAATCACAGTCATTTGCCAAAGGTGCTGGGAAAGCGGCAACTGCTGGCGCAAAAGTGGCTGGCAATACTAGCAAGTTAAGTAAAGTATTTGGATTACTAGGTAGTAATGTTGGCATGGCGGCGGCAGCATTAGGTGTTTATGCCGGTGTTAAAGTTGTTCAAAAGATATATAAATATTATCAAGAGACTCACAAAGCTAATAAAGCAACAGAGGACTTAACTGAGAGCAACGAAGAAAATATTCAGTCAACAGAAGACTCAATAGCAAAAGGCAGAGAGTATCTTCAGCAACTCTACACCTTAAATGGCGTAGAACACAAAACCGCCACACAAAAGAGAACAATGGTTGATCTCGTAAAAAAGCTCAACAAATTATATCCAGAGTTAGGATTGGAATATGACTCAGCGACTGATTCATTAAATCTTTCAGCAGATGCTCTACAAAAACTCATAGACAAACAAGAGGTATTAGCAAAACAACAAGCATACGAAGAAAACGCAAAAGCGTCAAAAAAAGCATCCGATAAAACTATTAATAGTCTTGACAAACAAAAAAAGGCAATAATGGATTATTTAGATGCTTTAAATGATCCTAAACTAACACAAGAACAAAAAGATATTGCTGGCAGAGACATACAAAAGAAGTTTAAGCAATACATAAATGATTATAAAGAGGGAGCTAAACAATGGAGAGAATCCATAAAAAATTATAATGCTTCTTATTTATTATCTGACGACTGGAGTAATTTAAAACAACAATACCATGATTTAGGTCGTTCTATCCCTAAAACGGTAATGGATGGTATCAAAAAAGGAAAATATGATGCCCCTATGACTGTTGAAGAAATGGATAATCTTGTCCATTTTGATGATATTGTCCAAAGATATAAAAAGAAGTATGGCAAAGATTTACCTGCAACCATACAAAAAGCGTTATCAGATGGTTTGTATGCAATGCCAGCGAATGAGAGCGATCTTAGGGACATTATTAATTTCGACCCTCTTAGAGCACAGATTACAGCGATGGGTGAAACAGTTGGTGCTGATTTTATATCTGCTTTTCAGAAATCTGCTCCAGATGTAAGAAAAGAATTTAATAACCTTTTAGAAGAAGGGTTAGCTACTTCTCCGGAAATCATGGCTCAGATATTTGCGACGCAAGACTGGGGATTTGATACAGTCCTTAATGATTTACGTGCAAATGCTGAAGGTGATCCGATATCATTAAAGGTCGAATTAAGCTCAGCTGATGAAGTTGAGGATCAGATAGACACTGTAATGAAAAAGATGGGTGAGCTTGAAGAAGGTCAAGATTTAACCATTGGTGTTAGAGATGAAGCGACGGGCGAAATTCAAGCGATAACCATACAGGCAGAAGAATTCGAAAATGATTATACCGCTTCTCTCTCTGCTGAAGACCAAGCAACATCCATAATGGATTATCTTCAAGCTAAAGCCAACGGATTCGAAGGGGATTATACGGCATGGTTGGTAGCCAATGGTCAGTTGGCACAAGCAGGGATTGACGCTGTTACGAATGCAGTATCAGCATTCGCTAACACATCTTGGACTACAACAGTAGATGCAGATACTGCTCTCGCTCAAGCCAATTTGGAAGCTATTAATTATCAAGCAAACCTTATTCCTCCTGTGAAGTCGATAGGGATTAAGGTCTCTGGTGTCGCACAAGCACTCAGCGATATAGCTTCTGTTGCGAAAGCAGCTGCTGGTGTGGGTGTAAAAAGCAAACATGCTAAAGGTACTCGCAATGCCCCAGAGGGATTTTCAGAAGTAAACGAGCAAGGATGGGAATTTATACGAGACCGAAAAACTGGACAACTCAGAGTTGCTGGTGGCGGTGAACGTACAGTAACTTACCTCAATAAGGGCGATATTGTATATCCACACCAAGAATCGCTTCGTATGCTTGCTGACAAAGATAATATTTCAATCGGTCAACATAAAGACGGTTCGCCAAACTGGAGACAACAAAGACAGATTGAATCTTGGATGTCTCATCAGCGTAGAGGAAGACAAACCTTTAATCAGACATGGCAGAACTTATTATCATATCAGCGTCAAGGTATTATAGACGAAGATGATTATGTAAGGTATATACGTGATGCTTCTGAAGCCGATATTGAATGGAGAATGGAGCTTTATAAGCGTAATAAAGCGACTTATAGCGAAATGACAGCTCTTATTCAAAGTCATTTCAATAGCGGTTATATGCTTGCTGAAAACTATTATAAGGCTTTAGAAGACCTTGCAAAAGAAGCTAAGGAAAAAGAAGAAGACAGATTAAATTCTCTCAAATCTCAGCAAGAAGATGCGTATGATTTGGCAAAACTTTATGTACAACAGCAGATTGACTTAATAGATAAAGAAAATGAAGCTCAAGAAGAACAGAACGAGTTGCTTGAACTTCAGAATCAACTTACCGAAGCTCGTAATAAAAAAGTACGAGTATATCGTGAGGGTGTTGGATTTGTCTATGAATCTGATGCAAGTGCGATAAAAGAAGCTACAGATGCGCTTAAAGAATATAATACCGAAAAAGAAAAAGAAGCCAAGAAAAAGCCTTGGCAAGATATTCTTGATCTGTTTGACCAACAAGAAACTTTAAGAGATATTAAAGAACTTGAAAATAAACTTGGTCAAACAACAAGTCAACTCTTTGGTGGCATGGGCACAAACCTTACTGCATGGACTGAATGGGTTAAGACAAATCTTTCGACTACGCTTGGTCTTGAAAACATACTTGAAGAACTTGGCAATGTTGAGGGATTAAAATGGATAACTGAATATCTTAATTCGAGTATGCAAGTAGATCAAAGCAAGATTCAAGCTGCAATCAATAAGAATAAATTTGCATCTGGTACATTAAGTGCACCGGGTGGAATATCCAGAGTTGGTGAGCATGGATATGAGCTTGCAATGCTTGGAGCTGGCGATGCGGTATTGCCACATACAGTATCAAAGAATCTTATGGAAATTGGTAAATATTCTGCGGTTGAGTGGAAAAAGATGTTGCGTGACTCAGATAGTGCAACTGTAAACCAGTACAGTTTTGATAAGCTTGTATTGCCAAACGTAAAGAGCGCAGAAGATTTTATTAGAGAATTAAATAAATTGCCAAATCAAGGTATACAAAAAGTTGGAAGTAGAAGGTAGTTTTATGCCTTCTACTTTTTTACATAGAAAGGGGTAGAAATGAAAATTAATGATGCCCTAACTAGAACAATAACTACTATAGTGCAAGGATTGATTGAAAAAGCTGGATTCAACCGTACACGTAGCGGTCAGATAGTTGGAGTCAATCCTCAGACAAATACTTATAGTGTAAAAATAGATGGACAGATATATCCGAATGTACCTGTTAATGGCAATGGGTCATTCAAAGTTGGTGATATAACAAAAGTTTATATCCCAAACAATCAGCCAAGTCAAATGTATATGAATGCAGTTATAACTAATGAAGTAGACTTAACACATATCACGTGCCAGACACTTGCGGTTGGTGATATAGATTACACGTTAACTACAGAAGAATATAATACATTACTTGGCTTATTGGATAGTGAATAATTTAGAAAGGAGGAATACTTTTGAGATTATTTACGTTATTGCAAAAAATAATTACAAAGATAAATAAAAATTCAAGCGATATTGCGGCAATGGGCGATTATGTTATAGAGCAATATCAGAGCGGAGCTTTTGGTTATACTAAATGGAATTCAGGAAAACTTGAACAATGGGGTAGAAATGGTGTGCAGTCTGGAAGTGGTAGTAGTACGATAACGGCAACATTCCCTTCCGCATTTATAGATACAGGTTATGCGTTTATCGCTACTGGTAAAAATGGTATTAATGCTCCAATTGCTGAAAATATATATACTTCACTAGACCCAAATAGAACGACTACGACTACAACAGTTTCGGTATACAAGTCTGGAAATCCATATTGGATAGAAATTAGTTGGTATGCTGTTGGATTCTGGAAATCGGGGGGGGGCACTACTTAGGAATAAAGTTAAGTCCTTATTTACGTTTGAAAAGAGGTGGTCTTTTATATGAGACTATTTACTCTTTTACAAACAGCATTTACAAAAATTGGAACCCTAATGAAAAGATACAATGAAACCGCAGATTATGTTGTTGAAAATATAGCCGATGATAATGGTTGGCAATTAACCAAATGGAATTCTGGGAAACTAGAAGGTGTACGTAGATGGTATGGGCAGTTGGCTTCTACTGGTGCCGTAGGTGGATTTTATTATTACATAGATTCTTATACCCCACCAACAACAGCAAAATCTATAATTATAGCTTCTGCCGATGTAAAATGGGGAAGTGGCATAAGTTGGGGTTCGGCAAGAGAAGTTAATACATCATCTATTTCGGTAACTTGTGTTAGCAATCAAACTGGCACAAACTATGCTTATGTATATATTTATTTTGTAGGCACATGGAAATAATAAAAATAAAAAGGATGTGATAAAGTGGCAGATTATCAATTAAGTTATACGGGAGACCAAGTAAACACTGCCATTGGTCAAATAGTAAATAAAAATATTACAGGAACATTAACTGTAGAAACTTTAGCTTTAACAAATCCGCTTGCGATTACTCAGGGTGGTACAGGAAAAGATAACAGAGCTGATGCTTTTTATAATTTAGTAGATTACGAATTTGTTAACGTTCTTAATTCAGATACTCCTGAATCATGGGGAAGAGCAGGTTCAGGTGTTCATTCTTTTCAGGATTCTAGCGGAGGTGGTTCAATAGGAAATTCTACTATACAGAACTGGGTTTCCTGTCGTCTTATAGGAGGGAGTTTTTCTCCTAGTACTGTAACTCAACTTAAAATAACTAATGCAGGTCAGTGTTATACCCGTTTTGGTCGTGTAGCATCGTCAACTTGGGATGTACCTTGGACTCGGTTATTAACTACTTCAGATGGTGTTCAAATAGTAAAACTCTGGGAGAATGCTAGTCCAACAAGTGCATTTGCAAATCAAACTCTAACATTAGATTTTTCAAGTTATGATTTAATGGTAATTTTATTTAACCTAGACAGCAATAGCAGAAGTGTTTCCCCAGCGATTGTACCTATTGGGCATCCAGGTGCATCTGCGTTTCAGAATAACGTTCGTACTTTTTTGGTTCACACAAACGACATTCAATTTGACAGTGTGTCGCCTAGCTCTGCTGTGATGATTCCTTATGTCATTTATGGTGTGAAAGGAGTGATATAAATGAGCAAGTACGCATTGAATTTAGATGCGGACGGTAGGATACTGTCTGTTACATATGAAGCGTATGCAACAACGAATATGAAGCTTGTAGATACACTTCCCGACAATAACATAGCAGACTACAAATATATAAATGGCGAATTTATTTATGATCCATTACCAGAGCCGATACAATCACAAGAGCCAACAACAGAAGATATCATAAACGCACTATTAGGAATCAAAGGTGAATAATAATGGACAAATTAAAAATGGCACAAGATTTGCGAAAAGCATTAGAGCTTTTTGCACAAACCGTAACGAACGAAAGTGCTTTAGAATTTCCAACATTATATCCAGAATATCAAATAGGTGTTACATATACAGAAAAACAAATAATTTCATATGATGTGGACAGCGAAGGAAATCCGCAGCTTTATAGAGTTGCACAATCGCACACAAGCCAATCCGATTGGCAACCAAGTGCAACACCATCACTTTATACACCAATAAGTTTTGATAGCTCTGGATATGAGGAGTGGAAACAACCTACAGGTGCTCATGACGCATATAATAAAGGCACAATCGTAAAATATAAGGACAAATTATATAAGTCATTAATAGACGGTAACACATACTCACCGGAAGCATATCCGGCTGGTTGGGAAGAATATACTGAATAATTATAGGAGGATTAAAATATATGGCAGTTACATCAGGTATTAAAACTGTACAAGCTACAATCAAAGAGCAAGTATATACACTTACATTAAATGAATCATCGGGTAAGTATGAAGCAACGATTACTGCACCTGACAAATCATCATACAATAACAATGCAGGACATTATTATCCTGTAAGTATTACAGCTACAGACCAAGCTGGAAACAGTGTGACAATAGACGATACAGATAGTACGCTTGGTAATAGTTTAAAACTTAAAGTAAAAGAAAAGGTAAAGCCAGTTATTTCAAAACTTGTGCCTTCAAATGGAGCTTATCTTGCTACATCGGCACCAGAAATTACTGCAACGCTTACTGATGATGATAGTGGTATCGCAATCAGTACTCTTGTATTAAAGATTGATGGGCAGACTATCAATAATACAAATATAACAAAAACTTTAACAACGGGTGGATATAATATTTCGTATACACCAACTACAGCATTAAATGATGGTTCGCATACAGTAACGGTTCAAATTTCCGATAATGATGGTAATGTTAGTGATACAGCTTCAACAACATTTAGCGTAATGACTACAGCTCCAACACTCGAAATTACTGCACCTGTTGACGGTCTGAATACTAACAAGTCGGCTCTTACTGTAACAGGTACAACTAATGCAGATGCTAAGGTTAAGATTACTCTTAACGGCACTGACGTTGGTACAGTAACAGTAGATTCGGATGGTACGTTCAGTAAGGGTATTACATTCAACACTGAGGGTGAGAATGTAATTGTTATTACTTCAACTAACCTTGCTGGTGTAGATTCGTCAGTTACTAGAAAGGTAATTTACGATACTACTGCTCCTTCAATTACTGCTGCAACAATTACACCTAACCCTGTTGATGCTGGTAATACTTATGTTATCAGTCTCACAATCACAGACTAATGGCGGTTGCCAATGTTTGGGGAGAGTGCAATGGTTACAATGTAATTTTTAGTTATAATGATGGTACGGGGACATGGGACGTTCCCGTACCATTTGCTGAAAGTGGTGAATATATAATGACGGTATATGCCGAGGATTTAGCTGGCAATATTGGTTATTATGCAACATTGCTCTTGGTGATTGATAAGGAATCGCTTAGAGTTGAAATTAAGATTCTTGATATGTCTGCAAAAGCAAGAAAGGACGGATTCTTAATGAATAGTTCTGCATCTTCAATGCAGACTAAAATTTACACGACCATTGTGAACGAATAATATATAGTATAAAAGAATATAGGAGAGAGGATATAATGAAAACACTTGATTTTATATTAGGCGAAAAAAGGAGAGTTTATTTAGAGATATCCTCTATAGACTTACAAAATTTTACAATACATGATGCAACCTTTACATTGTCGCTTAGAGACACTTTAGAAGAAGAAGGTAATTGTAGAATTGATGATCATGTCATATCAGTATTGATACAACCACAACATAGAGGTGGATATATACTGGCATTTGAATATGATATAGGAGACGAGATATTTAAAGAAGATGTCTTGGTAAAGGTGAAATAGGGAATAATGGAAATTATTACAAAAACAATGGAAATATCTTCGGCATCGACCATTCCAAGAACTGTCTTTACTGGTGAGCAATTCATTGTAAGCATAGGTGTCGAAGATATTATTACATGGATGATAGAAAGAAATGAAAACTTTATGGTCTCAGAGGATGATTACTACATGGCAGTAAGTAAGAGAGGTCTCATAGACAGTAAAGGTTTAAATATAAAAGATAGTAATGGTAAGTATTTACAAGTATAGGAGTGAATATATATGGCTGTAGCACGATTTACACAATCTGCAATCGAGATACAAAATATACTTGATGCAGTACAAGATCAGACAATCTATGACCCTGCTACAGAAACAGCAGATGGATTAGAGAGTGCAGACGATAAAAAAAATTTAAACAAATTAAGTATGACTGATGCCGAAATGCAAACTCTTTTGAATTTATTGGATTCAGGGGGGGCAACTGATGTTAGCGTACAATCTAAAACTGTTACACCGACTACAAATCAGCAAGTTGTTACTCCGGACTCTGGGTATGATTATTTAACACAAGTGACTGTTGAGAAGATTCCATATAAAGAAGAGTTAAATTCGGCTGGCGGTTATACAGTAACAATAGGATAGGTGGTGATTAGATGGCAATAAATAAAGTTATATACGGGACAAGTACGCTTATTGATTTAACTGCTGATACTGTTGCTGTGGATACGTTGGGAAAAGATACAACAGCTCATGATAAAAGTGGCACTGGGATTACTGGCACATTAGAAAGTGGCGGCTCTGGTGGTGGTGGAGAAGCTGTTTGGTATGATCCGGTTTAAGGAAGGAAGTGATGATTAATGCCTGTTATGAAATCGAAAACGTTTCGAATTCCATTGTCTAGGGAACCAAAGAAGAACGATGTCATCTTATTAGCAACTATGACGACTGATGAAGTTGATACATATAATCAAAGTTCAACATATGATGGCTCTAGCTGGACGAAATTTTCTCCCGAGAATGGGTATATAAGTGAACCTAGCTATTCAAATGGTTTTATTAGTTTTGTTCTTAATTATTTTCAAGTTACACCGTTCAAAGCAACATATATAACTGTCTGGGAAGATTCTTAGAAATATTGATTTAATAAAATCGCCAACCAAAAGAAATAGCTAGAGTGTTGAGAGTAAACTAAAATAACCAAAGAAAGTGAGGTGGAAAACTTATGGCAAATCCAGCTCCAATAATACAAAAAATAAATGCTTTTGATGCAACGCAGGGTACAACAATAAATTTTAACATAATTGGCGGTACTGAGCTTGTACAAAGTAACAAAATATATATATATTCCGTTACAACAAATGAGTTAATTGTAACACATACATATACAGGAACGCAACCTATACACGTTTTACCAAGCAATACTGATTCAAGTATGGAGTATGCAACAGGCAAAACGTCTGCTGATTTCACAAACGAGAATCAGTATTATGCAAGAATACAGACATTTACTAATAAAGGAGCAACTCAGGGCGGTAGTGGCATTAGTGTATCGTCCCTGTTTTGGTGTCTACTTGCTCCAACAATAGCATTTGATAGTATAACAAGTCCGATTGACACTACATCATATAATTTTATAGTAAAATATAATACCAACATAACCACAGCGCAAAACGTAACTAACAAACTACAACAATATCAATTTGACTTATATGATGGTTCTGGAAAACTCGAATTAACAAGTGGTTCTATAATAGGAAGTGGAACACCAACAACAGTGCCACAACAATATCAAATTGAATATAATTTTACTGGGTTGAATAATAATGAAACGTATTATGCAAAGGTAACGTGTGTGTCTACGGAGGGCATGATTGTTACGGCGCAAAGTGCGACAATTACGGTTCAAACTAATGTAGGAACATTTAATAAAGCAAAAGTGTCTAATAATGCTTGCAATGGATATATAAGTGTTATAAGTCAGATAACAAATATAGAAGGTAAAACTAATGTTGAGGATATAAGTGGACTACAAGGCGAAATAGACCTTAGAGATGGTAAGTATGTTACGTGGGATTCTGGTTTCACATTCCCAACAGTTAATTCCTATGGGCAATGGACAATTCAATTACAAGGCAGAGGATTTGACATTTCGGGTGATACCGATAATGAATCGTATTTAATAAATTTATCTGATAGTGGTCAGATTTATATTTACATAAGACAAAATGATGAAACACCATCACAAACAAGGGCAGATATGTATGTTTACCCATATGGTATAGAATACAATATGTCTTTATATTTATATAGTAATTATATAGATAATCCAACAGCAAATGACAAGCTTGATGTATGGATTAGGTGTATAAAAGGTATGTATGAAATTAAACTCACAAATTTATCAGTATAGAGAGGAGGAATAAAATGTTAGGTTTTGTAGGCTTAAACTTAGCGTTTGACAGAGACGCAGTGAATCCAGTTGCTACAAATATAACTAGCATTGATGAAGTCACATTAAAGAACGGTATTATACAAAGATTTAATGCCAATAGTGACATAACAACAGACTGGAGCGACACAATTCCTGCTCAATGGGATAATAAAACAATTATGGACGCAAAATTTATTGGTTCAGTTGCGGCTGGAAATGTTGATTATATAGCAGACCAACTCTCGTCTGTACTGGTAAAAAGACGAGAAGCAAATAAACCAGATGCACCATGGATAACCTTGTTTGAGATTCCGATTGCCGATCCTGAGGACTTGTCATTTACGGTATTAGACTTTTTCAATCAGTCGAACGTAGAATATGTTTACAGTTTAGTGCCAATACTTATTCAAGAACAATCTGGTGTACAGGTTGAAGTTGAAGGTAATTATGAAATTTCAGATTCAGTAATGTCTTGGTTTGATGGTGTATTTATTTCTGATAGGAGTACATTCTATAGGCTTATGTCTGGAATGAATTATGGTTCATTGGAAATGGTTCAAAACGTAGGCATACATGAAACATTAAGCAACAAATATCCAATAATTGTTGCAAATTCTGATTTAGGATATCAGAAAAGCAGTGTTGGTGCAACTGTTGTTCCTGTTGACTTTTTAGAAAATGGAAACTTAGATAGGAAAGATATGGTTGACAGAAGACAAGAGTTGATGAATTTTATGACAGATAAATCACCAAAGATTCTTAAAGATGGCAACGGTAATATATGGCTTGTCATGTTTACTGGAAATCCACAAGTTACATTCGATAATAATTATGGTATGGGTATTGGTGACATTTCTGCTGATTGGACAGAAATAGGTAGTGTATCAAGCAGAGAAGACTTATATCATGCTGGACTTATTGATGTGAGGAGGGTTTAATTATGCCTTCTCAAAAACAATATGACACAACATTACAGCCATACAGAAATATAAAAATAAGAATCAGTGTGTTGGATTATCAAATGGATATACTTGACGAAATTAGCGGTGTTGCTACAAGTGCAAGCATTAGTATAGACGCAGATTCAGACATAAGACGAACTGCAAATATATCTATGATAATAAAAAGCGCATATACTAAAACTGCATCTGTTGGTGTGAGTGGTTATGTCGCTGATTTATATTGGACTGCTGGCAATCCGTACTGGTTTGATAAGTTTATCAAAATAGAAGTAGCAATTCAAGATATTAAAACACAAGATTACATATGGGTGAATCAAGGTATATTTATGATAGATTCACCAAGCATTGAATACGATAGTACAACGAATGAATTAGATTTTCAAGCTGTTGACTTAATGTGTAAATTAACTGGCCAAAGAAATGGTTATTTAGAGGGAATGACATATACTGTTCCGGTTAATAGTTCTATCACAGGGGCAATCGAAGGAATTTTGTTAGAGCAAGGGTTTACAAAATATATTCTTCTTACTCCACCTCAATCAACGACCCCTTATGATGTGAGTGTGGATAGTGGAGGAACGGCTTACGAGTTATTAGCTCAATTAAGAGACATTAATGCAAATTGGGAAATGTTTTTTGATACTGAGGGTGTGTTTCATTTTCAAGAGATTCCAAGTGGTAAGGTATTAATTAATCCTACGACAGGTGAAACAGGAGAACCATCACCTCTAGTAGATAATGCAATATGGGACAAGCTTTATGTTAAATATGATTTGGATACCAACTTTTCTGAAGTTAAAAACTATATAGAGGTTTATGGTGGCACGTTTACACCAAACCTTATGGTAGATAATGTTACCGTTTCTGTATCAAGAATAAACTTGACCTTAGATATGAGTTATGATAAATTCATAAAAACATACGGAGAATATGTTATTATCGGTTTTGGTTTAAATATAAATGAAGAATCTACGATGCCAATATTGAGAAATTCAGCCTTAGATAGGATCTCTCTCATACTTACAGATAAAACTATAAATTTTACAGGCAACGATTATGAGATTTGGTATGATAATGAATATTATGAGTGTTTGTTTAAGCTTATAGATTCGAAGTATTCAGATAGAAATAATGAATATCTTGGATTTTTACAACCGATAGCGATTGCTTTTGAAGATAACCCAAGTTCGCCATTTTACGTGGGTGATGTTATTCAGTATACCTGTGGGTTGGGAATAGCAGTAAACTTTGCGAGTGACTCACAGACGTTTATAATTGCCTTAAATATGGGTATGCAAGACGGAGAATCCACTATGGGAGCATTAGACGTTCGACCATACATAAATGAATCTGATTTTAATAACGCAGCCATTGGTACAGAGTGGATATTTAAAATTAATTTATTGAAAGACGATGATAATATTGATACAATAGATATTACATATAGCAACAATATTACAACAAATGAATATATATTGCAATCGTTGGGTTCGGAAAATCATATTAGCCTAGATTTTAACGGAGATTATCTTGTTCATATAGTTAAAGCAACAACAAATAGTATTTCTGTATATGCAGAATATTATCCTATTCCAGCATATAATTTTGAAACTCCAACTGATAAAATATGGAATGTGCCAAAGTTCAGAAATCAAGTTAGGTATGTATGTTCTGGTGATGAATATGATAATATTTATTCTAACGATTTAGCGAAACAAAGAGCATCATATGAGATATATTTACGTTCAAGACTTCATGACGAAATATCAATAACAACAGTGCCTATATACTGGTTAGACGTAAATCAAATTATAGAGTTTAATTTACCAAATAGTGGCGAAGGCACCCATGATTTATGGCTTGTTAAATCTATTTCAACAGATCTAAGTGTTGATGGTGAGCAAACTATTAATGCAATGAGATATTATCCGTTATACAAACCACAATATACAAAATCGTCTTATTTGCTTGACTCTGATGGTAAGTACCTGAGAGAAAAAGAGGGGTCAAGGTTATCTGTATATGAAGAATAAGAAAGGAGAGCAGTATGTCAAAGACATATCCGCAATTTCCTGATACAACTTTTCCAGATGCTATACAACCTCTTGTAGAGTATTTAGATATAGAGAGTGCCGATTTAGCTCTGTATAATAGTTATATTGGATTTATTGCAAATGAAGATTATAATGCGGCACAAAGAACGCTACAACAAATAACAAATTTTGATAAAAAGGTTCTTACTGCACAAAAATTAAATCAACTCACTGATACTATAATGGCATTACAAACATTATATCAGAGTGATACTTTTCAAAGTACGGTAACAGAATTTCAAAACAACTGGTTGGCGATCATAAACCAGTTTTCATATAAAGGTGTTTGGTCAAATTCAGAAACATATAAAAAGAACTCAATGATAAAATATCAAAGTACAACAATAGGGGACGACCAAACACCTTATTTATACATTGCTACACAAGACATATCGACACCCGATAATCCATACACAAATTCTCGTTCAGCAAATCCACAATGGATTCAACTTACAATGAGGGGTGTTCGTGGAGAGTCGGGAGAAGGACTTGTATTTGATTTTAATTGGGATTCAACAAAAGATTATCCCACAAATGTAGTTGTTGTACATAATGACGCATGGTGGGGTTGTAAGGTAGCAAATACCGGACAAGAGCCAAGTACTACTTCTGCATATTGGGAATTACTTTTAGGAATTTCAACAATTCAAATTCCAGTACAATCAGCACAACCAACAACACAAGTGATTGGTGATTTATGGTTTAAGGTAGTTTAGGAGGGTTGACATGACAATAAGAAACAGAGACCCGAATTACTCTGAACGAGAACTGATAAAAAGTTATAGAGATATATTTTCAACAAGTATTTCTAATGCACATAATTTAATTGGCGAAGACCATCAAAATATTGCGTTAAGTGCTGATAGATTAAACGAACCAATAAGTAGAACGATGATCATGCAGGGATATTTTAAGACTGATGTTTTAGATGTATTAGAAAATGATTTAACAATATTCCAAACATGGATTGATACATTAAAAAATAACAATGGATCAAACTGGGATTCAACGAAAGCTTATTTAAAAAATGTAGTTGTTAATAGCGGAGATAGTACATATTTATGTATTAAAGATGCTCCTGTTGGAACTGCCTTAACGAATACAGAATACTGGGTAGCTTTTGCTTTAAAGGGCGAAAAGGGTTATAATTCTCTTGGTGTTCAATGGAAAGGACAATATGTCGCTGGTCAGTCTTATGATAAGTTTGATATGACATATGTAGTTAGCGGAAATCATTATACTTTTTATGTCGCTAATAAAGCGGTATTGTCGGCGACAACAATACCAGATTCAAGTTGGACAGAATCGCTTGTAATTGATAGAAGACCAATACCTATTACAACAACAATGCCGACCGAATTTGTATACCCTTATGATTGGCTGTTTATATATGTAGATGAGACAACAAAAAATGCTACGATATATAATGTAATTAATAGACAGTCACAACCATTAGATATCGTGACAGTCATTCCAAATGTAAGGGTAGATACGTCGAATATTATCTATATTAACGATGATAATATAGATATGAGTACAGCAATCCAAAGATTATATTTACATTATAATTTGAATTAGAAAGGGGGTATATAACTGTTTGCTATAAGTTATAAATAGTTATAAAGTATTGTTGACTTTTATACTTGTAAGTTTTCAGTAACGGTGAAAATAATGATAAAAACAATTCGAGTGATGTTACTCCCAAATAATAAACAAAAAACAAAGCTGTTTCAATATGCCAATACTGCTCGCTTTGCTTATAACTGGGCACTAGGAAGAGAGCAAGAAAACTATAAGAACGGTGGTACGTTCATATCTAATGGAGACTTACGAAAAGAATTTACACAATTAAAGAAAACTTCCGAGTATGTGTGGCTAAACAATATTTCTAATAACGTAACAAAGCAAGCAATAAAAGACGCTTGTGAAGCGTATAGAAATTTCTTCAAGGGAATTACAAAGTTCCCACGATTTAAGAGTAAGAAATATTCAGTGCCGAAATTCTACCAAGACAATGTGAAAATTCGGTTTACAGATACACATGTAAAAGTTGAAGGCTTTGCTACGTCTAAGAAAAAGAATAAGCAAAAACTTAACTGGATAAGACTTGCTGAACATGGAAGAATACCTAGTGAGAATATAAAATATATGAATCCACGTATTAAATATGATGGACTTAACTGGTATATCACAGTTGGAATTGAATACGAAGATTCTACTACTCTTCCATCAAACGAAGGTATCGGAATTGATTTAGGTATTAAGGATTTGGCAATTTGCTCTGACAGAAATACTTATAAAAATATAAATAAAACACAAAGAGTAAAGAAGTTGGAAAAAAGAAAACGCAGGTTACAGCGTTCCATATCGAGAAGATATGAAAAAAATAAGAAAGGAGTAAGTTACTGTAAAACAAGTAATATTATAAAAAGAGAAAAAGAACTTTTAAAAATAACAAAACGATTAACAAATATTCGTCAGAATCACTCACATCAAACAACATCTGAGATTGTAAAACGAAAGCCAAGTTTTATCTGTATTGAAGATTTGAATGTAAGTGGAATGATGAAAAATAGACATTTATCTAAAGCAGTGCAACAACAAGGGTTTTATGAATTTAGGAGACAGATTGAATATAAGTCTGAATGGAATAACATTCCAGTAATTATAGCGGATAGATGGTTCCCAAGCTCTAAATTATGTAGTTGTTGTGGAAATATCAAGAAAGATTTGAAATTGTCAGATAGAATTTACAAATGTGAATGTGGAAACGTCATAGATAGAGATTTTCAGGCAAGTTTAAATCTAAAAATGTATGGAGAAAATGTTTTAAAGCAACAATCTGCAGCATAACACTTTCAAGTTATTACAGATATGTACCGAGCGTTAATCGGGAATTTACGCCTATGGAGAGTACAAGAACTTGTTAGTAGTGATTGACTTGTCAACACAAAAGCATACTCGTTGAAGTAGGAATGAAACATAAAAGTTTATAACTTTTTATAAGTTTTCAGTAACGGATATATGACTATTAATATTCAAATGAATAGGAAAGTGTCGGATAGTGACTATCAAGACATATATCCTACTTCTGATGCGGCAAAAATTGAGAGAAGACAAAAGATTATAAATTATCTTGACGGTGATACATTAGAAGAAGTTATTCAAGATACAG